>Ga0214921_10000130_pt1 | contig 143751 bp, 133 predicted proteins | sample LL1505_MetaG_FD_177992 | JGI IMG/M metagenome (GOLD analysis project Ga0214921, IMG submission 177992) | Freshwater microbial communities from Lake Lanier, Atlanta, Georgia, United States - LL-1505 | ecosystem: Environmental > Aquatic > Freshwater > Lake | place: USA: Georgia | collected... | reverse complement strand
CCTAAGAAATAAGTGCTTATTAGGATTGTCTTTATTAGGTTTATCAACATCGGTTTTTGCAACTTCAGGTCAAGTTCTTCAATCTAGCGATTTTGTTGGTATTACTTTTTGGTTAATCTCAATGGCTTTAGTTGCTTCAACTGCATTCTTCTTTCTTGAAAGAGATCGCGTAGCAGGTAAGTGGAAAACATCTCTCACTGTGTCCGGACTCGTTACATTAGTAGCGGCTGTTCACTATTTCTATATGCGTGACGTGTGGGTCGCAACTGGATCAACACCAACAGTTTATAGATATATTGATTGGCTCATTACAGTGCCATTATTAATGATTGAGTTTTACTTAATCCTATCTGCAATTACCAAGGTATCAACAGGTGTTTTTTGGAGACTTGTACTAGGTACTTTAGTAATGCTTGTTGGCGGTTATGTTGGCGAAGCTGGTTATGCTGACGTGATGACATCATTTATCGTTGGTATGCTTGGATGGTTCTATATCCTTTACGAAATCTTTGCTGGTGAAGCAAGCAAAATTAGTGCAAATAAAGCTCCTGCAACTGTGCAAAAAGCTTTTAACACTATGAGATTAATTGTAACTTTTGGATGGGCAATTTATCCATTAGGTTACTATTTCGGATATTTGACTGGCTCAGATCCTGCAAGCAGCATGGCATCATTAAATATCATCTATAACTTAGCTGATGTTTTAAATAAAATTGCATTCGGTGTAATTATTTGGTCTGTAGCTGTTTCAGAATCAAAATAAGTATGTAATATTTTAAAAAAACTGTGTGGCTTAGGCTGCACAGTTTTTTTATTTTTTGCCTTTAAATTTAACTATATCAAAACTCTAAAGTAATAAAATCGATATACCAATAAAATGAATAATGTTGAGTTTAATTTAGTTTATAACGCAATTTCATTTGCAATTGCTGCTTTTGGAGCCTCAACTATTTTTTTTCTATTGCAAAGATCGCAGGTATCTCCTGCTTATAAAACGGCGTTAACTCTCTCAAGCCTTGTTTGCTTAATCACAACGTATCATTACTTAAGGATCTTCGAAAGCTTTAATAATGCATACCTATTAAAAGATGGTTTAGTTATAGAAAGTGGTTTGCAATTTAACAATGCATATCGATATGTTGATTGGTTATTGACAGTTCCTCTTTTACTTTTAGAGTTTGTTTTAATTTTAAGATTAACTCATTCCGAGACATATAAAAAAGGATTTGCTTTAGTTACTGCATCAGCCCTAATGGTTTTATTAGGCTATCCTGGAGAAACTCTTACTATTGGAGTTGCGAAGATTATTTGGTGGATTTTAGCTATGATTCCATTCTCATACATATTCTACGAAATGATTTATGGAGTAGGCATGTCTATTAAAACGCAGCCTACGATTGTTCAACCATTATTTAAGAAAACCAGATTACTTATTATTTTGTCATGGTCATTTTATCCTTTAGTTTATATTCTTCCTTTATTAGGTTTTTCTGCATTTGTAAGTATTCAAGTGGGGTATACCTTCGTAGATATTATTGCTAAATCTGTTTTTGGTATTTTGATATACATTATCGCGCAAAGAAAATCTGAAATTGGGGCATAGTTAAGCTTCTCATCAAAATAAGCTAAATTTCTACATGCTTTCTTTTAAATAAATTTATGATGTTTGCAAACGAAAGCGACTCTTTAAGTATTGTTAAAAAACACCTAGCGATGTCTTTTGATGTCGATGAGAAAAATTTATCTCAGTGGTTAAATTGGCATGGCAGGTCAGAAGGGAAATTAATCAGATCCCACTTAGCTTTGTCAACCGGTGAAGCTCTAGGAGTCTCTAAGCACACAGCGATTATTTGGGCAGTCGTTTGTGAGTTAATTCATAGTGCATCTCTACTTCACGATGATATTTGCGATAGTGATGAAATAAGAAGAGGCAAAGTAAGTGTATGGAAGAATTTCGGAATACCAGCTGCAATATGTACAGGCGATTATTTGATTGCTGAGTCGTTTCGAAAAATCACTGAAATTGAGCAGGGCTGGCATCAGAATATTTTACTTAACCTCCTATCAAGTACTGTTAAAGAAATCGTTTTCGGTCAATCCGGAGATGTCAATTCGAATTTTTTAAGCTTAACTTGGGAAGAATATATAAAGCTTGCAACTGCTAAAACTTCACCACTTATCTGTTTACCTATTATGGGTATGTTCAAATGTGCAGAGCTAGAAGAGCCTTATTATATGAACTTAAGAAAATTAACAGATGAAATCGGACTTGCTTACCAAATAGTCAATGATTTGGAAAATATACTATTCAATCAACCTAATGAAATTCCAACAGATATTAAATTTGAGAGAGTTAATGCGTTGATTGTATTGCTCAAAGAAATGTCCTCCGAAAAAGAAATAAATTTCCTTAAAAAGAATAAAAGTGAGTTAAAGCAATATCTTTTATCTTCAAATATTGCAGACGATTTAATTATTAAAATTGAGAATATTCTACAAGGCATTAAAAATTCCTTACACCTTATGCCGATCGTCATCAGACCTATTATTTCTTCCTTAAATGAAGAGATTGAAAAAAGATCCCATCAATTCGCGCATGCAAACTAAAAAAATCATTGTCATTGGAAGTGGTTTCGGTGGTATTGCAGCGGCTTTGAGAATGCGAGCAAAGGGGTATGAAGTTGATTTACATGAAAAGCTCGATCAAATTGGTGGAAGAGCAAGACAATTTAATCAAAATGGGTTTATTCATGATGCGGGCCCTACAGTTATAACGGCGCCATATCTGTTCAGAGAGTTATTTGAAATTTTTGGCGAAGAAATTGATGATTTTATTAATTTTATACCCTTAGATCCCTGGTATCGCTTTAGATTTCATGATGGATCATTTTTTAACTACGGCCCAAATCAAGATGAACTATTAGAGCAAATCAAAGCTTTTGAGCCCAAAGACGTCAATGGGTACCTTAAAATGCTTAAGCATGCCGAGAAAATTTTTGAATTAGGCTACCTTAAGCTTGCTGATCAACCTTTTCATAAATTGATTAGTTTGATTCGATATACCCCCGATATTATTAAATTAAAAGGCTATCAATCTGTTTACCATTTCGTTTCAACTTACTTAAAGCATCCAAACTTAAGACAAGCATTTTCAATTCAACCCTTACTTGTCGGAGGCAATCCTTTTAATACAACTTCAATATATGCACTAATTCATGCGTTAGAGAAAAAATGGGGAGTTTTTTTTGCTAAAGGCGGTACTGGAGAAATAGTCTCTCAATTAAAAATGCTTATGGAGCGTAAAGGCATTAATATTTTTTTAAATAGTGAGATTAAGAAAATTATCACTTCAAAAGAAAAAGTTGATGGCATTGTCGATTCAAAAGGGGATTTTTACAAAGCTGACTATTTAATTACAAATGCAGATCCTATTTATACCAATAATCATTTAATAGAGAACAAGAAAATCTCACTCCATAACAAGTTTATTAATAAAACAGCAAAACATTCAATGGGTTTATTTGTTCTTTTCTTTGGAACAAAAGTTAAGTATGAAAATATTGCTCATCATACGATATGGATGGGGCCAAGATATAAAGAGCTGTTAAGCGATATTTTTGACCGTCATAAATTAGCTGATGATTTTTCAATTTATCTTCATAGGCCAACAGCCACCGATCCTAATTTTGCACCTATGGGTTGCGATAGTTTTTATGCTTTAGTTCCAGTTCCAAATTTGAAAGGGAATATAAACTGGGAAGATGAGGCGCCACCATTCATTAAGTCAATTATAAAAGCATTGGAACAAACAATGATGCCAAAACTCAGTGAAACTATTTGTGACTCTTTTTATATGACTCCAGAAAACTTTTTTCAAGATTACAATACACCTTTCGGTTCGGGTTTTTCAATAGCCCCTCTATTTAGACAGTCAGCTTGGTTTAGGACACACAATAAAGATGATTTATATCAGAATCTTTTTTATGTCGGTGCAGGCACTCACCCTGGGGCCGGTGTTCCTGGAGTTTTGAACTCTGCCAAAGTTATTGATAAGCTCATTCCTTAATATGAAAAATAATTTACTAATGCGCAAGCATGGTAAGACCTTTTATTGGGCTTCTTTTTTCCTTGATAAGTCGAAAATGCAAGCCATATATTCAATTTATAGCTTCTGCCGAAAAGTCGATGATATGGTCGATGAAGCTAAAACTCCAGATATAGCAAAAAAAGGACTTTTGATATTTATGGAAGCGTGGAAGAGAGGCAAATCACATCCTGTAATTAATTTGTTGAGTGATATTCCCAAAGAAAACTGGCCCAACCAAAAGCTTGTTAAAAATTTCTTAAATGGACAAATTTCAGATATTAAATTTTCCTCTTTTAAATCAGAAAAATCTCTGATTATTTATTGCTATCAAGTTGCTGGCACTGTTGGTTTAATGGTGTGTGATATTTTTGGCGTTAAAGACAAAAAAATGCGATATTTTGCAATTGATTTAGGAATTGCTATGCAATTAGTCAATATTTCGAGAGATATTTATGAGGATAGTTTGCGAAACAGAGTTTATCTGCCGGAAAGTCTCATTGGAAAATATAGCGCTAAAGAAATCGCCAATCCAAATAAAGAGACCGCTAGAAAAATAGATGAAGCACGGAAAAAAATTATTAAATTAGCGAACATCTATTTCGATAGTGCTAGTAGAGCTATTGATCATTTACCAAAAGGCGCATCACTTGCTGTGAAGTTAGCTTCCGCCTTGTACCAGCAAATTGGATACCAGTTAATGAATGCTCAATATGTACATAATGAAAAAAGGTGTTATGTAAGTAACTTTTATAAATTATTGATTACATTAGGTATTATTACAAAATACTTTACCTCATTTAAAGAAGAGATGAAGGTTCATAATGCGAATCTTCATAAATTTATACATAACCTGCCTGACGCGCATTTTTAAAATATGAAACAGAAATTTGATATCGGAATTATTGGCGCTGGTTTATCTGGATTAACCTTAGCGAATTCTCTCCTTAGTAAAAAAATTAATAATTTTATTTTATTCGAGAAAGATCGTGCTTTTAAAAATGATAAAACTTATAGTTTTTGGTCGGGGCCGGGCCTATTGGATATTAAAAAAAAATTAAATATTAAAATTAAAAAAGAATGGTCTCAAATAGAAATTAAGGTAAAAGATGAGTCCTATATTATTGATTTAGGTGATTATCGATATGCATGTTACGAATCACAATTAGTTCTGCAGGAACTTTATAAAAGAGTGGTTACAAAGGGAATTAAAGTTGAGCGAGGCAGTTTAATTAAGCATATCAAAAAAATTAATGATCACTGGGAAATTAATCTAAATAGAAAAAAAATATTACTAAAAAACGTAGCTGATAGCAGGCCAAATAATAAGTTTGAAGATAAGTATCCATCTTTAAAACAAATATTTATAGGTTCTGAGATTGTTTCAAATGAAAAAATATTTAATGAGAATACTGTCACATTAATGGATTTTTTCGAATCTAAAAAAAATGTAATTTTCACTTATATTCTTCCTTTCTCAAAAACTAGAGCATTAGTAGAGACCACTTTTTTTTCTCATAAAATTAACTTCAAAGAAGTAGATGCGCTCCACAAAAAAAACTTAAAGAACTTTAATATTAAAGAGACATTAAGGACGGAGAAAGCTGTTTTGCCGATGTCGCCATATTTTGATGAAAGAGGAGATAATCAATACTTCCAAATTGGTAATTTTGGCGGAGCTTCTAGGCCTGCTTCTGGATATGCTTTTACTCGAATAGCTTTGTGGGCAAATCAAATTGATATAAAGAACCAATTTACGTATAAATTGATAAATCATAAAAAAAATTACTTAACAAATTGGTTAGATAAAATTTTTCTTTCAGTTTTAAGATCAAACCCTAAAGAAGCACCTAAAATATTCCAGATATTTTTTACGAAAGTGCCTATTGCTTCAGTCATAAGGTTCTTATCTGATCAGGCAAGACTTATTGATTACCTAGCCATTGTTTTAAAATTACCTAAAATAATAATGCTTAGAGGCTTACTAAATTTATATGTTAAATAAAATCAGAGTGCATCAAATTATTTATTTGATATTAAGTCTTTTTTTAATATTTTTTAATCAGCAAAGTCCTTTTTTTAAACTTTCTGATACTAATTCATCTTTAGCGGTAATCTTTTTAATCATCATGTCTTTTGGCGTTTCACACGGTGCTTCTGATTCTATTGTTATATGGAATGCTTATCCAGAACTTAAAACAAAAGCGATAGCTTTTTTGATTTATTTGTCCATCGTGATCTTAGGCTTACTTTTGTGGTTCCAAAGTCCAGCTCTTGGATTAGTTGTCTTACTTTTAATGTCTATATTCCACTTTGGAGAAAGCGATCTTACATATCTAAAAAAAGTCTCGAGAAGTATAAAGGTGTCATGGGGCTTTGCCATGACATTATTGCCAGTCATTTTTTTTGAAAATGATGTTAAAACAATTTTTGATTTATTAGTAAATTTTAAAATAAACCTGAATGTATTTCTTGCACTTAAAATACTTACACTTTTTTTTATCTGTAGTTTTTTATTTCTTGTTTATTTGAGTAATGTTATTGCAAAAAAAGATAAATTTTTTCTTTTTTTAGAGTTTCTCATTACACTTATTCTTGCAAGCTTTTTGCGGCCGCTTTATTGGTTTGCTTTTTATTTCTGCTTTTTGCATGGTATTAGAGCTTTAATTAATATCGGTATTAATTCTTTCCGGGATTTTTTATTTTTAATTATTTTTACTTTGCCAGTTACTCTTTTTGCTTACTTTGTACTTTTCGAGAATTTACAGATCGAATATTTAAATATCATTTTTTCTTTTTTAATGGCTCTTACAATTTCCCATATGTTTTTGCCGGCAATTAATCGTTATCTATCTAATTTGATTGCTAAGCATAAACATTTTTGACTTATTGCTTTCCGTATAACTTTCAGAAGCTATAGTTTTTTAATGTAAAAAAATATGTCTATTATCCCGTTTAGTGCTTATTAATTAGACGCAATCGCCCATGGCTGATGAATAGCGATGCCAGCATTCTTTATCATTTTGTTTACATACAAAAATATTTTCACTTTTTTTGTTTGATATTTTTGCTTTTTGTAAATTTGTCCTTTTTGCTAATGATTTAGATGTTTTAATTTCTTGTTTAGCTTTCATTATCATTTCCTCATAAAAATATTTATGAGGAAATTTTATGCCCCTTGTTCTGATAAATCCAATGAATTGTTTTTAATTATGTGATAAGTATTTTTTATCAAAATAGTACCTATGAGAACCCCATACTTACTTGGGTTAAAGTAGGTTTGGAGATTTTGATGCTGCGTAATAGCCTGAAATAATGCAGAGATATTGCGTTACTTAGACATCTTTTTCTTGTGACGAGCGCGGATATTTAGCACTTCTACCGAAAGCGAAAAAGCCATTGCAAAATAAACATATCCTTTTGGAATATGAACATTAAGACTTTCGGCAATCAATACAAGACCAACAATCATTAAGAATGACAGAGCTAAAACTTTAATCGATGGATGGCGATGAACAAAATCACCAATAGGTTTAGCAGCTAAGAGCATAAAAAACACAGAGATTAAAACAGCAGCAATCATGATTGAGATTTCATCGACTAAGCCAACCGCAGTAATGACACTATCAAGTGAAAAAACCATATCAAGCACTCCAATTTGGAGTATGGCACCCCAAAAAACCTTCTGAATAGATTTTGACTTTAGGTTTAAGGTATTGATTTCCTTTGCAGCTTTTTCTTCCGCCTCAACCTCGAGATAAATCTCTTTGCTAGCTTTCCATAAAAGAAATAAGCCGCCGAAGACTAAGATTAAATCTCTGCCGCTAATTTCTTGGTTATGAATAGCAAAAAGTGTTTCTGTTAAACCCATCACCCAAGATAAGCTCAGAAGTAAAAGAACTCGCGTAATCAGCGCAAACAATAATCCAAATCGACGGACTGATTCACGTATTTCTAATGGGAGGCGATTAGCAAGAACGCTAATGAAAATGATGTTATCAATGCCCAAAACAATTTCAAGGGCTGCAAGCGTTAAAAATGCAATGATTGTATTTGGATCAAGAATGAATTGGAGCATTTTTCTATATAAATTCTAAACGCAATCGCTCTTTGCTAATGAACATCTATGCCAATAGTCTTTATTATTTTGATTGCATAAAAAAATTATGCATGGAATTTTGATAAATCACCTGGTTTTCTAAGCATTTTATCCACTTCTCCCAGATGAAGTTCTTCTTGATAAATCATCTCTCGAGCATATTCTTCAAGCATCACTGATTCATTCGACACGATATTTAAAAGGTTTTTATATGCATTCAGGGTATTTAATTCATGAGCAAGTGATTCTCGCAAAATATCACCAATATCATGGTTGTGTGTTTCTAAGAGAGGTCCTATTGAAAGCGATGGATGACCACCTAAATGCGTAATGAGTTCACCTGCTTTGTCAGCATGTGCTAGAGATTCTGAGGCTTGTCCTCGAAGCCAAGATACGATAGGTATTCGATTATAACCATAAACCATTAATGCATAGTGCGTATATCTTACAACACCGGCCAATTCAAACTCTAAAATTGCGTTCAATGCTTTATTAATTTCATTTGTTTTTTTGTCGTCCATGATGAGACCCTTTTATAATTGTGCTATGCGCCTTTAAATCTAATTCTTAATATGACAAATATTCTACATTATTTGTGGGAATTGAAGAGAGTTTGATGAATCGATTTTAGTGAGTATTAAATAGGCTGTGCTGGAAAATATAAAGAACTAGAAGATTTTGAATTATGTAAATTTTAAAATGTATATGTCAGTGTTGCTCTCGCAGTTAAAGGGTAGCCATACATAATATTATTGTTGTTATGAGCTGACTGATAGTAAGTTTTATCAAGTAGGTTTTCAATATTTAATTGAAGTTTAGTTTGCTTATTAATATTTGCAAATATCGCAGCATCCAATCGAGTGTAGCCAGGGAGATTTACTGCTATAGATGAAGTTGGTGTAGCAGCATACATATCACTACGGCTAATAATACCGAGAGCTGCGCTCCAAGTTTCATTGAATTCATATTTATTCCACAATGAAAATGTATGTTTTGGCACATGACCTAATGATGTGCCCGATATAATTAGAGGATTTCCAGCACCTCCAGTCCCTTGAGTTTTTGTAATTTCAGCATCCTGATACGTGTATCCACCATACATACTGTATGTATCAAATAATTTTCCTGCAACACCTAATTCAAATCCTTTTGTAACTTGACCGTCCACAATGATGGTATTTGAAGAATTTGAAGGATCTGTAATTGTCATATTTGATCTTTGTAAACGATAAATAGCAGAGCTAATTGAAAAGCTTTGAAGTAAGTCATACTTCAAACCAACTTCAATATTTGAAATTTTTTCTGGGTCAAATGATTTAATAGAAGACGTAAGAGAGGTTAATTGTTCGCCAGTTCTTGGAAGATAACTTAAGCTGTAGTTGGTATAGATAGAAACTGGCTCAATAGGCTTATAAACTAAACCAACTCTTGGGGACAAAAATTGATCGTTCACATTTGCACTATTTGCGACTATGACTTGGTCATTAAATTTAGTTCTAAATTGATCATAGCGGATGCCAGCAATGATTTGATATTGCTCGTTCAAAGATATTTGATCTTGAAAATATACCGCTTGATTATAAATATCTGTTGCAGTATTTCGACTCTTTGTTGATTGCCATGTTAATAGTGCGTATGGATTTGAAGCTAATGGCGTAGGATCAGTGCCATTATTTACAATTCTATAATTTTGATTTTCTTGAAATCCAATTTCTAATCCTGCGAGAAGTCGATGAGATATTGAACCTGTTTTTAAGTTATAAGTTAAATCAGTTTGATTAAAAAAATTCTGTCTTTGAGTGTTGTCGTAATATCCGTCAATAGTGACTGTTCCATCCAGCCTTACTTGGCTATTTGCATATACATTTTGATAATATTTATCATAGTCAGAAAATCGTGTGTGATTTTTAAGGCTTAATCCATTATCAAAAGCATGCTCAATAATGGCATAGCCATTTTTAACTATGGCTTCATTTGGACTTTGTGAGGCATTTCCAAAAAATGTTGAACGATTCGTTGCGTACGCATAACTCTGTAATCCATTTGCAACAGAAGGTATTCCTCGATCACTCGTTCTTTTATCATTGAAATACTCCATACCCACAATTATTTTTGTTTTGTCTGAAGGTTTGAATGTGAAAGTAGGATTAATAGCTTTTCGTTCGCTTTCGACACCTTGTCTAAAGCTTCCTGAATCTTCAATCATTCCATTCACTCTTATGGCAAGAGAATTGGTTATAGCTTGATTAAAATCGATAGATGATCGCTTATGTTCATAAGCACCACCTTGTACTCTAAACTCATTTTTAGTTTCCCAGTTTGCTTCTTTGATAACACGATTGATTACCCCTCCAACACCGCCGCGACCGAAAATCATACCGTTAGGCCCCATTAAAACTTCGACTCGATCTATGTTGTAGAGATCTCTGTAATATTGGACGTCATCCCTTACACCATCAACGAATAAATCTGACGTGCTTTGGTTGCCTCTAAACCAAACACTATCTCGATTACCTTCACCTTGTCCTGCCATGACACCAGGTGAATATTTGATTGCATCCGTTAAACCTAGAATAGATTGATCTTTTATTTGTTCTTCAGTGACGACTGATATTGATTGAGGAATATCGCGAATACGCGTATCTGTTTTTGTTGCAGTACTCGTTCTTTTTTTAAGGTAAGTCTTAGTGACGTTATCTTTAACTTCAATTTCAACTAATTCAATTTTTTTATAGTATAAATTTTCTTTTTCAGCTGGATTGGCAATGGAAATTCCAGGTAGCAAGCTTCCTATAAATATGTAAGTTATTGTTTTATATATATATTTTGATTTATTGTTTATTTCCATACCTAAATGATAATCATTCTCATTTAAAATATCAAGGAAAATATTAACTTGTATATTTTCAGGCGCCAGTGTTTTACATAGATCGAGATTGGGAGTAAATAGTGAAAAAATAAAAAGAAGAAAAAGTTTTGCTTTTATAATTAAAATGATTCAAATCTTATGAAAACTATTCTTCTTAAATCAGATGGTATTGATATAACTAAGGCATCACAATTACTTTCTGATGGCGAGCTTGTTGCTATTCCTACAGAAACTGTTTACGGATTGGCTGCGGATGCGTCAAATATATCGGCTATAAATAAGATTTTTGAAGTTAAAAATAGACCTCAAACTCATCCATTAATCTTACATTTAGCAAGTGTCGATCAATTAAATGATTGGGCCATTGATATTCCAAGTGACGTCAATATTTTAGCTAATCATTTTTGGCCTGGACCCATGTCACTTCTATTAAAAAAACACCCTCATGTATTAAATGAAATTACTGGTGGATCAAACAAGATTTGTATTCGAATCCCTAATCATCCGGTGACGCTCTCACTACTAAAAGTATTTAATAATGGCGTTGTAGCACCATCAGCAAATTTATTTGGGCGTGTAAGCCCGACGTCAGCTAAACATGTGCTTGATGATCTTGATGGAAAAATTTCAGCTATTCTTGATGGTGGTCAGTGCGAAGTAGGGCTTGAATCTACCATTATTGATTTAACAGAAATAGAACCTAAGATACTTCGTCCTGGAGGTTTGCCTATAGGCGATATTGAAAAAGTCTTAAATAAAGAAATAGTGCCCCAATCGAATTCCAACGAGAAAATTTCAGGGAATTTATTGAATCATTACCAGCCAAGAGCATCTCTTCATCCATGTAAGAAATCAGAAATTGAACAATTAAATGTTGGCGCCTTAAATAATAAGTCTGTCTTATTACTATTAAGCGATATCAATAAAGAGAATATTCATACTCATCCAATGCCAAAGGATGCCTATAAATATGGACAAGTTTTTTATTCGACATTAAGGTTAATGGACGATAAAGAAGTTGAAAAAATATATATTGAATTGCCACCAGAAAAACCTGAGTGGTATGCAATACATGACAGAATTAAGAAAGCTTCTTTTAAGGCTTAAATTATTTATTGAGAAGATAAAGCATTAAGCTAAAATAAAGAAAAGCAAAGATTGCCACAATCCAAAATACCTTAAGCATATTAGAATTAATCTCTGATAGTTTTTGATGGATTTTTTCTAGTAATTTTTCTTGGTTAATTTTTTTAGCCATTTGCAACCCCATAAATAGAATATTTTAATTTAAAAAAGCAAAAGTACGATTTGCATTATTAATTGTTATGTTTGGATATTATTGCACTAAGAATGCTCTCTGAAGCCTCTTTAATATTTATAGGTTCATAGCCACCCTCTAGAACAAACATCATACGACTGGCAGAATATTTTTCTGCAAGTGAAAGTAAAATATCAGTAGCTTTTTTGTAGCCATCATTTGAATACTTTAACTGTCCAAGCAAATCATTTTCATGCGCATCAAATCCAGCAGAGACTAAAATAAATTCGGGTTTAAATTTGTCCATGGCAGGTATTAATTGATTACTAAGACTTTCAATGAATTCTTTATCACCCGCACCTTTTGGTAAATCGATATTTAATGTAAAACCATAACCATCGCCAATGCCTCGCTCACTTGGACGTCCCGTGCCAGGATAAAAAGGATGTTGATGAATGCTAAAATAAAATACCGAGTTATCGCTATAAAAAATATCTTGTGTTCCATTGCCGTGATGAACGTCAAAATCTAAGATTAAGATACGCTTAATTCCATATTTATCTTGTAAATACTTAGCTGCGATAGCTACATTATTAAATATACAAAATCCCATGCCTTTATCTCTAGATGCATGGTGTCCCGGAGGTCTTGTGAATGCAAATGCACTAGACACCTTTCCTTCCATAATTTGATCGATGCCCTCAGTCATTGCGCCGACAGATTTTCTAGCGACTTGATAAGATTTTTCTGAAATAACCGTGTCGCCTGTAGAAAGTGAGACGGAAGATTTATTAAGTCTTTCCGATTCTAGTTTTACAAGATTGATGTATTTTTCCGAATGTACAAGTCTTATCACATCTATGGGTGCATAACCAAAAGAAGGCCATATCAAATTCGATTTAAATTTATAATCTTTTTTAAGAAAGTTTATAGCATGAGTAATGCGATTTGGATTTTCAGGATGATTGGGTCCGGTGTTATGAAGCAGAAATTCTTCATCATAAAGAACGGCAATCTTTAATATCTTTTTTTCTAATTCTGCCATTAACTCTAAGGGCTGAAAAAGTGAAATTATCACTAAAAAATGATAAAAATATTTCATGTAAATGAGACGTATTATTTTAATGAGTTTATTGTATTATTTAAGCGTCATTATATAAATCTATTGCCAATGAAAATAAAAACACTTTTTTTTATAGGGTTATCTGCCTTATGGTTTTCGTCTCATACTTTTTCTTATCCGAGAAATGATATTCCAGCTCAAGAACCCTCTGTTGATTTTTTAAATCTTAAAGATGGGGATCAAGTCTCAAATCCTTTCAAGGTAATATTTAAAGCCAATGGTATGCGAACAGAGCCAGCCGGCGAATTTAAAGAGGGCTCCGGACACCATCATTTATTAATTAATCAGTCTTATATAGAAAAAGGTAGTACGATTCCTGCGGATTCAAATCATTTACATTTTGGGAAAGCACAGACAGAAACAGAGCTTAATCTAAATGCTGGCGTTTACACACTTACACTTCAATTTGCGGATGGATATCACCGTTCTTATGGAAAGACTTTAAGCAAGAGTATTCAGATTGAAGTTAAGTAGAACTCAATACACCTATGCTTCGTAATAAAGAAGAGCTTTTTAAAAAATCTGTTTTTCTTGTAGCTTTAGCTAATTTAATTTATTTTTTTGTTGAATTTTTTGTTGCGAGGCATATTCATGCCACCTCTCTTTTTGCCGATAGCATTGATTTTCTAGAAGATGCCTCGATTAATCTTCTTATCTTTCTTGCATTGCATTGGACATCAAAAAATAAAGCAAGGCTTGGTAAAGTCTTGGCCATCATTTTAGTTATCCCGGCTTTTGCTTTTTTATACACAGCATGGCAAAAATTTTACATGCCTTCAGTTCCAGATCCTTCCATGCTTTCTATGACAGGGTTTGGAGCCTTATTGATTAATATGAGTTGCGCGTACGTATTGATGCAATTTAGAAATTATCAAGGAAGCTTATCTCGAGCCGCTTTTCTTTCTGCGCGAAATGATGCCTTAGCTAATATAGCTATTATTTTAGCGGGTTCAATAAGCTTTATATGGTATTCAATATGGCCAGATTTACTCGTTGGTTTTTTTATTATGGCTATTAATCTTGATGCGGCTAAGGAAATTTGGGAAGCTTCCGAGAGCTCAGATATTGAACTGAAGCCTTAGAGTTTTTTAATCAAGAAATGAACAAATATAGAATATTTTAGTCACTATAAAAATGAAATTTATTTTTACTATCATTTCTTTAATGTCCTTGCTCAGTATTGCGGGATGCCAACATCTTTCGCAAAAAAATCCAACACTTAAAGCTGAGCTTACTGTTTTTCATGAACTTCCAAAAGACTTTAAACCTTCTACCGTTGCCATTGTGCCCTGGCACCAATCTCAAAAAAGCTCATTAGAGTTTAAGAATTATTCGGCCATCTTAAAAGAGCGTATCGAGAAATTGGGCTTTACTGTCGTAGATCATTCTAAAAAACCTGAACTACTTCTTTTCTTTGATTATGGAGACGACAACGGCAAGGAAATGACTGAAACCTATACCATTCCTGATTTTGGTATGATCGGTTACACAGGGTACTCTTTGAATTCCTGGGGCATGTATACTGGTATGCCTATGTACGGATATCGCGGCTATCAAACCCATATTAATAAATATACTTTATTTACTCGATATATTCGTATTGATATAGCGCAACCCAAAACCAAGGGCACTGAGCTTGATAAAATTTATGAAGGCCAGTTAAAAAGCAAAGGCACATGTTCAAAACTTACTGTGACGCTTCCATATCTTATTGATATGTATTTCCAGAATTTCCCTGGAAAAAATAATGATACGCAGTCTCTTGAAAAATCCTGGGATGGCGTTTGCTAAATTTTTAATATGAAATCTTTAGCCTTTAAAAATTTAATCCTCTTTCTCCTCCTTGTCCCAGGTATATGTTTTGCAAAAGATTGGAATTTTGATGTCTTTATGGATGACAAATTAATTGGAGAACACTCTTTTCAGCTCAAAGAACAAGATAAATTTAATCAGCTCACCAGTAATGCTCAGTTTAAAGTAACGCTTTTATCTATTCCTGTTTATAAGTACAAACATCTATCCCAAGAGCTATGGAATAAGGATTGTTTGCATGCCGTCGAATCCTCGACACAAGATGGAGGAGATGATTACAAAGTGTTAGGTAAAACAGAAGCAAATACTTTTAAGTTAATTGAACCTATTAAAGAAGCATTTGTAGCCGATTGCCCGATGACCTTTAGCTATTGGAATCCTCTTATGCTAAAGCAGAAAAAACTTTTAAATGTTCAAACAGGGGAATACCCGGAAGTATCGATTAAATATTTGGGTAAAAAGCCTATTAAGGTTAAAAATGAAAATTTAGAAGCCGATTCCTATCAACTTTTAGCGCCTAAAATTAATATACAGTTGTGGTATAAAGATAACAAGGAATGGGTTAAGTTAGAATCTGTCACACCTGATAACCACCATATTGTTTATACGCTTAAGTAAATATCATTGATAGAAGTCTTGGGGCAATTAATACCAGGCTATTCAAACAATCCTGAAATCAGTTTTTTTATGGTAATTTCTAAGTATAGAGAATTTACTATTTCCATATGGGCATGCATATTCAGCAAAATTCATTAACGAGTCAATTAATAGGCAAGAATCTTGCTCACACTTATTTTTGTTCTCCTTATATAAAAAGATTATTTGAGGCTGATCAAGATCTTGAACAACAGTCACTTGAACACCTAGGTCATCCATTTAGTCGTCAAGAGATGGAATCGTGGCTGAATAATCGCCAAATTTCAGATGAAGCAAGTTTAAATCAATCTCTTCGTAAATTACGTCAATACGTTATCGCCAATATCATTCTTCGTGATCTTAATAAGCTAGCTGATTTAGATGAAGTTTTAGTATCAGTCACTACGCTTGCTGAAATAACTTTAATTCAAGCGCATCAATTTCATTTCAATTCCCTTAAGAACATTTATGGCTCCCCCATAGGATTAAATGGTGAAGAGCAACAATTAAGTATTGTAGGTATGGGTAAGTTAGGCGGAGAAGAGCTTAATGTTTCATCTGATATTGATCTTATTTTTACATATCCTGAAGAAGGTGAAACTGAAGGTAAGGAATCTATAACTAATCAAAGCTTTTTTATTAAGCTTGGAAAAAAAATCATATCGAGTCTCCATGACATCACAGAAGATGGATTTGTATTTCGTGTAGATATGCAATTAAGACCTTTCGGTTCCGAGGGTCAAATAACATGCAGTTATCAGATGCTAGAGGACTACTATCAAAAATACGGACGAGAATGGGAAAGATATGCTTGGGTAAAAGGTCGCGTTATCATGGGACCTCAAATAGAGCTCAATAAAATTATTGACCCTTTTGTCTATCGCAGATATTTGGATTACGGTGCATTAAACTCTATGCGCGACTTAAAGAGTCAAATCCAAAATGATGTCAATAAAAGAGGTATTCAGGAGAATATAAAACTTGGTCGTGGCGGTATTCGTAAAGTTGAGTTTATCGCGCAGGTCTATCAATTAATTAGAGGTGGCCAAGACAAAGCCTTAAAACTAAAATCACTTTTGCCGACATTAAAACTTCTAGAAACTAAAAATTTACTATCTACTGAAGCTGTTAAATCATTAACTGAAGCCTATCGATTCTTAAGAGATCTTGAGCACAGACTTCAGTATATGGAAGACATGCAAACACAAGAGCTTCCAAAGTCTGATGAAAGCAAATTAAGAGTCGCAAAATCGATGCAATATGATGATTGGAATTTGTTTTATCGAGAGCTTGAAATCCATAGAGCAAATGTAGAGTTATATTTTGATGAGGTTTTTAAAGAAGCAATTAAAAATGAGGATTCACCCGAATTAAATATAGCTAAGGCGCTCTGGAATAATACTTTGAGGTTAGAAGATGCTTATAAGTTTCTTGAGGGCTTAGGGTATAAATCACCTAGTGACGCTCATCAAGTGCTTGATGGACTTAAGCATAGTTCCCGTTATCTTCATTTACCTGATTCCAGTCGACAACGATTCGATTTGTTAATGCCTTTAATCGTAAATGAAGTCTCTTCCACGTCTGATTCTTATGCAACATTGGTAAGAATGATTTCAGTTTTAGAGAGTATTTGTCGACGTGCAAGTTATCTTGCGATGCTGACAGAAAATCCCAGCGCTCTAAAGATACTTATTAAATTGTCTGAAGCAGGCCCTTGGCTTACCCAATATCTCATTCAACATCCGATTTTAATTGATGAGCTTCTTGATAATAATCATTTTTATACAAAACCAGATTTTGCTGAAATCAAAGTGAGACTTCAAAAAGATTTACGAGATACTAAGGATGATATTGAGCAGCAAATGAATGTGATGCGAAATATTAAGCATGCCACGATTTTTAAATTAGCGGCGCTAGAAATCATCGGCGATGTATCAGTTGAAAATCTCTCTGATTATTTAACCGAACTTGCCGATATATTTATTGAAGAAACATTAGATCTGGTGTGGAGCCATATGTACTCAGATCAAACTCATTCACCTAAGTTTGCAGTGATTGCTTATGGAAAATTCGGTGGTAAAGAAATGAGTTATACGTCAGATTTAGATATTGTATTTATCTATGATGATAAACGAGATGGTATGGCCGAAAAATATGCAAGATTTGCACAGCGCATTAATAGTTGGCTCAATACCTATACATCTTCAGGTGTGCTTTATGAAATTGATCTCGCATTAAGACCTGATGGTGCCAGTGGGCTTTTAGTGAGTTCAATTGATGCTTTTAGAGATTACCAATTAAAAAGAGCTTGGACTTGGGAGCATCAGGCGATTACACGAGCAAGATTTTGTGCTGGAGATAAAGAAATAGGTAACCAATTTGAAAAGATTCGATTGGATATTTTAAATGCTCCAAGAGATATAAATCAGTTAAAGAAAGATATCGTAGATATGCGTGAAAAAATGCTCGAAAAACATAAAGTCGATCATCAGCATTTCGATTTAAAACAAGATCGCGGTGGCATTATAGATATTGAATTTATTGTGCAATATTTTGTATTGGCTTTTAGCGCTCCATATAAAGAACTCACTCAAAATATTGGTAACATTGGGTTGCTTAATTTTTTTAGTCAGAAAAATTTGATAGAAGCTGCAACAGCAAAAAAACTTATTGATGCTTATCGGTTATATAGATCACTCCAGCATCAGTTAGGACTTGAAGCTAAATTAGATGGAAAGGTGTTGCTTTCTGAAGTTGATCATTATCCCATTGAAGTTATATCCATTTGGAAGCTAGTTTTTAATCATTAATTATGAAAAGTTTTGAATAGTAGCGGTAGGTAAATTTAGACATTTAAAATGTTAGAATCCCTTATAAAAATAAATTAGCAAAACAAAAATTATGATTAGCGCACTCATTATTATCTTCGTCATCACATACGCTTCAATTACGCTCGAACATTCCATAAAAATTAATAAATCAGCGACTGCATTACTGGGTGCAGGATTATTGTGGACTATTTATGCGATTGCTACTCATAACCCTAGCGATGTGGGCCATCAGTTAAGTGAGTCTATTGCCTCGACAGCTGAAATCGTTTTCTTCTTAATTGGTGCCATGACGATAGTTGAGGTGATTGATGCGCACAATGGATTCGAAGTTATTACCTCCCGTATAAAGACTAAAAAACTGACATCACTTCTATGGACCATAGGGTTCTTAACTTTTTTCTTGAGTGCAGTATTAGATAATTTAACAGCTACCATCGTGATGATTTCACTCACCAGGAAATTATTACAAAAGCAAGAAGATAGACTTTTATTTGCAGCGATGGTGGTAATTTCAGCTAATGCAGGTGGTGCTTGGTCGCCTATTGGTGACGTGACAACCACTATGTTGTGGATTGGCGGACAAATCACTACATTGGCCATTATCAAAGGTTTATTCTTAGCGTCATTAGTTAACTTAATCGCACCCTTATTATTTGTTAGCCATTCATTACAAGGTAAGCTTATTTCAACACAAACTAAAACATATAGTTCATCAGTGATGCTGACATCCGATTTTGAGCGTAATACGATGTTCTATCTTGGCCTTGGTATTCTAATTTTAGTGCCTGTATTTAAAACAGTGACGCATTTACCTCCCTTTATGGGCATCCTTTTTGGATTAGGAATTCTTTGGTTGGTAGGGGATCTAATACACTACAAAAAGCAAGATGCAGATAAAGCGCAATTTACCTTGGCCCATGCATTGCATCGTATCGATATGACGTCGATTGTCTTTTTTATTGGTATTTTATTAGCTGTCGCAACACTCGAGCATAGTCATATACTCCATTCATTCTCTGAATTTTTAGATAAAACAATAGGTCGTCAGGATTATATTGTGACCTTATTGGGCTTATTGAGTGCTGTCGTTGATAATGTGCCCCTTGTCGCAGCTTCAATGGGGATGTATGACTTAAATCAATATCCAGCTGATAGTTTTCTATGGGAATTTATGGCTTATTGTGCAGGGACAGGCGGATCAATACTCATTATTGGTTCGGCTGCAGGGGTCGCTGCCATGGGCTTAGAAAAAATCCCATTTTTTTGGTATGTTAAAAAGATTAGTTGGTTAGCTTTGATAGGTTATTTTGCAGGGATAGCTGTTTATATCATTCAATATAACTTAACCCATTAAATCGATTTATTAATGAATCTTTGTTGAACAAATAGGGCAGGTACATTTCCAAGAGTGCACAAGCCATTCAAATGCTTCAGTTCTATTTTTGTATTTCATCACCGTTTCCCCAGTTATTAAACATATATTTTGAAGGCAGATCTTTCTCGTTCAGATTATACGAAAAAAAGCCTAGTATGAACCAGGCTTTTTAGTTTTTTCATTTGTAATTAACAATTACTTGTTCATTACGTACATTGTGACTTCAAAGCCAAAACGCATTTCAGTAGCTGCTGGAGTTGTCCACATAATATTTTTCCTTAAAGTTGTTTAAAATAAAATTAATAATGTCTAATTTATTAATTCACTTGTAACAAGTCGCTTCACTTGTTAAATGAATCGTACTCTTACGACGGATGCATCATAGGAAAAATTCACTTAACTTCTGCTAAGGAATTTCATGAATAGAATGGAGGCGTTCTAGGTAATTCTCTTGAGAAAGAACAGAGAAGTGGCTTATAAATTTGTAACTATAGTATGTTAAGATTATTTTATGTTTAAACGTCTTTATAGTATTTTATGTCTAATTTTTCTGTTTGCTTTTAGTCAGCAAGCAGCGATTTCGCATGAGATAAGCCACATTGAAGACCAAGTCAAACATAGCCGGTCTCACAAATCAGATTTAAATTCATGTTCTCAATGTGTAAGCCTCGCAAAGCTTCAGCATATCAACGATAGTGTATTTACTTTTAATCTTGAGGAAGCAAATCATTACGTCGCATTTGTTACTCAATCTAATTCTTATCAGTCTAGAACAGCAATTTACTTTGCTGCTCGCGCCCCACCTAAAACTTCAGTATTAAATTAACTTGAATTCATTCCCTTAATAATTCTAAGGGAATTTGTATTATTAATTTTTTATTGAAGAGGTTTTAAAGTGAAGCTCAAAAAAATAACATGCGTATTATTTCTTATGTTTACTTTTCCGGCAGTAGCTGCAGATAAAAGTATTTTAACCATACCTACTACGGCAGTAACCGGCAATCCTTTGGGTGTTGGCTCCGATCAAATGGTTGTTCCTATTTCAATTTTAAATGGCCGTGAACTTTCATTAAAACGAGAAAATACTTTAGCCGAAACATTAAATAGTATTCCAGGTGTAAGTAATAGTTCTTTTGGCTCCTCAGTGGGGCGTCCCATGATTCGAGGAATGGATAGTGATCGTATTAAAATTCTACAGAATGGCATCAATAATTTAGATGCCTCTAATTTAAGTTTTGATCATGGAGTATCGATCGATCCTTTAATTATTGAACAAATTGATGTGATTCGAGGACCTGCGACCCTTCTTTATGGAGGTGGGGCAGTTGGTGGTGTAGTAAATGCCATTGATCATCGAATCCCTAAGGAAAAATTAGAAGGTATTACGGGTCGTGGCGAAGTGCGTTACGGAGGTGCTAATTTAGAACAGAGTAATGCTGCTGTGGTGGATGTGGGCACAGGAAATTTTGTGATGCACTTTGACGCTTATAACCGAGATGCCAAGAATTTACGCATTCCAGGCAATGCGGTTTCGAATAGAAAAAGAGAAACTCGATCTTGGCAGGTCGAAGAGGGAGAGCCAGGGGGGTTCGCTCAGAGTGGTGAATTCGGCATTCATAAGCTTATCAATAGCTATTCAGAATCTAAAGGCGGTGCAATTGGGGCTTCCATGATTTTTGATAGGGGCTATGCGGGTATGAGTTACGCTAAACATCAAACGAAATATGGCAGTCCATTAGAATCTGCAGTTTCTATTGATATGGATAATGATCGTTTTGATTTTGCATCTGAAATTAGAGATCTTGGCTCATTCTTTGATCGGGCCAAGTTCCGTGCTGCTTATACCGATTATATCCATAAAGAGATTGAAGACGGTGCCATCAATACGACCTTTAAAAATCAAGGTTTGGATGGTACATTTGAATTGGGCCACCAACCAATACTAGGGGTAAAGGGTATTGTGGGCGCACAGTTTGAGAATGGAAAATTCCAAGCACTAGGAGCAGAAGCTTTTGTACCGTCATCTAAAACCAATAGCCAGTCAATTTATCTCTATGAAGAATTGCCTATCGACAAACATAAAGTGACCTTTGGTTTAAGGCATGGTCAGCATGATGTCGATTCCAAAGGAGGTGGGGATTTTATAGCTGCTAACAAGAACTTCAAAACGAATAATAGTGCGATTGGGGGTCTTTACACCTTAAATTCTCAATGGTCTTTAACTGGAAACTTAAGTCACAATGAGCGCGCACCTTCTTACTTTGAGCTTTATGCTAATGGTGTGCATGTAGCAACCGGCGCGTATGAGCAAGGACAAGCTAATTTAAAGATTGAAAAATCAAATGGGTTAGATGGTCAGATACGTTGGAAATCAGGACAAGACAGTTTGACTTTGGGAGCTTATTACACCAAGTTTTCAAATTTCATTGGATTAAGATCAACAGATACTAAAGTTTTAGATGACACCTATGAAACTTACAAAATATCTCAATTTACTGGCATCAAAGCTGAGTTTAAAGGGGTGGAATTAGAAGGTAAGAGTATGCTCACTGATAACTTACAGTTAAATGTAAGAGGTGATTATGTCGATGCCAAAGATAAAACGAATGGTGGTTATGTGCCTCGTATATCACCCTTTAAATTGGGGGCAGGTCTTAGGTATGAATTAGATCGCTTTGGTGCAAGAGTGGATGTGCTCCATGCATTTAAGCAAGATCGTGTTGCGACAAATTATAATTATGAGGGAGGTAAGGAGCTTATTACAGATGCTTATACAAATGTAAGCATGATGGCGACTTATAAGTTACCTACACAATTAAATTTAGAAGCTTTCACGCGGGCTAATAATTTATTGGACGAAGAGATTCGTGAGCATGCATCATTTTTAAAAGATATAGCACCAATGGGCGGTCGATCAATTATGTTTGGACTTCGAGGAGATTTCTGAGTGTAAAAAGTTTTGATTGAAGTTTAATTTAATGAACTCTATGTCATTAAATAAATCATAAAAATGTATTTTTTATATTTTGGGGTAATAAATGGCTAAAAAGAAATGTAAATACAATTGGCATATGGCTTTTAGGTGTTCATTGGGGACAGCATTTTATGCGCTAGGAATTGCTGCTTTTGTTAAATACCTTTTTAATTAAGCTCTATGTCAGGCAACGAAAATCTATTATCTGAAAGTGATATTTCTAGGTTGATTGAAATGGCCTGGGAAGATAAAACACCTTTTGAAGCAATCCTAAACACATATCATTTAAATGAGTCGTCTTTAATGAGACTTATGCAGACACATCTTAAACCCTCCTCATATCGATTGTGGAGAAAGCGCGTTAAAGAGCGATCAAGCAAACATTTAAAGCTTAGATCACCCGAAATTAATCGCGATCACTGTAAAACCCAATATAAAATTAGTCGTTAATTTGTTATGAGAATGGTAAAAAAAGAAAACTTACCGACAAAGATCTGTATTACCTGTCATAAATCTTTTACTTGGAGAAAGAAATGGCAGCTTGTATGGGATGAAGTAAAGTATTGTTCAGAGAGATGTCGGCGTCATAAAAATTAAGCATGATCGGAAAGATTAAAAAGAAACTCTTGCCATCTAAGTTGTTAGAAGTCATTTCAACTCCTTCTCTATGCCCTATATGCAATAGAAATATTCCAGCATCTCAAAAAGATGCACATCATTTAATACCAAAATCTAAGGGTGGAAAATCAACTGAATATCTTCATCGAATTTGCCATAAACAAATTCATGCATTATTTAATGAAAATGAACTTGCTAAAATTTTTAATACTGCAGAATCATTAAAAGGTCATCCTGATATGCAAACTTTTATTAATTGGGTGCAGAGTAAGCCGGATGCTTTTTACGAAAAAACTGCAAAAAGTTTACGAATAAAGAAATAGTGGATTATAAGTTTTCTATATTTTGAATATGTTTTTTGGCTTGTGTCTGAATGCTTTTAATTGCATCACTGTCCATATTTTGGATTTGCTTGTTCACTATCGCTAATCTTGGATTTCTGCTTAATTGTTTATTGTTAACGATAAAAAAATTCCAATAAAGACTATTAAAGGGACAGGCGTTTTCTCCAATTTTTTCACTTTTTGAGTAATGACAACCTTCACAATAATTACTCATTTTATTTATATAGTTAGCGCTTGATACATAAGGTTTGCTTGCTAATTTTCCACCATCTGCAAATTGACTCATACCAAGTGTGTTTGGCATTTCTACCCATTCAAAAGCATCAATATAAATTCCTAAGTACCACTCATGAAGACTTTTGGGATTAATACCTACGAGAAGAGAAAAGTTACCTACGACCATGAGTCTTTGAATATGATGTGCGTAAGCATTTTCAAGAGATTGGCTGATTGTATATTTAAGACAATTCATTCGGGTTTTGCCATTCCAAAACCATGAGGGTACTGCCAATTGATGATTAAAATAATTATCACTTTGAAGTGATGGCATATTAGACCAATAATAACCTCTTATATATTCTCGCCAACCTAGAATTTGCCTAATAAAGCCTTCAGCCGTATTAATGGATATTTGATTATTGTTATACGACTTCTCAATTTTTTTAATAACTTCATTTGGATTTAACATTTTTGTATTAAGTCCAAAAGAAATTAAAGAATGAAACATTCTTGCCTGATCTTTATGCATCGCATCTTGATAGTCGCCAAAATAAACGAGTATATGATCGACAAAAAATTCTAAATGCTTTAATGCTTCTTCTCTATTTAATGGCCAACGAAATTGAGCTGCTTGATTCTCACCAAAGCTTTTAATATGAGACTTAGTAATTTCATCCCATAGATCAGTATGATTATGGATGGGTCTATGATCCTTAAAAGTCTCGGGATTGCCTTTCCATGCTTTTCTATTATCACTATCAAAATTCCATTTTGATCCAATTGGTTCATTATGATCAGACATTAGCACATGATGTTTTTTTCTCATGTAGCGATAAAATGTTTCCATCAGCCAGGTTTTTTTATTTTTAAAGAGCTCGCCAACTTCATATCGTTCTGTATAAAAATGCTCTGATGAATAACATTGAAAAGGAATCGAAATTTCACTACAAAATTTCACAAAATCTTGATCGAGTCTATATTCGTCTGGTTCTTGGTATTCAAATCTTTTAATATTATGTTGATCAAATAAAGTATTTAAATTTGCTTTAAAAGAATGTTGATTAACCTGATCATTTATTTTTAAGTAAACAACATGATGGCCATTCTTGGTAAGGTTTGATTGAAAATCTCTCATAGCGGCAAATATAGCTATGATTTTTTGTGCATGATGAAGTACGTAGTTTGTTTCTTGTTTGACTTCCATTAAAACGTAAATGATTTCATCATCTACGTTTTTAAACCATGAATGATTTGAGTTGAGCTGATCGCCCAGTATAAGCCTTAGAGTTTTCATATAAAGGACTTAAAAAATAAAGATGCAATCTATAATTTTATGCATCTACCTAAAGGCAGGATAACTTTTTTAGGGTTTTTTTCAGAATTTTTATTAAGAATAATTCCGAATGCAGCAAGGAGAAAACAGGCAAGCCCTAAGAAGAATATTAATATATTAGGCATAATTTAATCCTTTCTACTTATTAAAAAAACTAATGATCATTCTTCCAAAAACCCCCCCCAAGCTGAACAAACAAGAAAGAAAATAGCAAGGGATGCATGCGCTCTTAATCTGTTTCACTATGGATTTCTAGCAAAAATGGAACAATTTTTAACATGCCCAGAATGAGCCATAAAGATGCAATAACAGATAATGTAAAGCATACTTAACCAAAAGTTTTTCTCATCACATCTCTATTTAATTTAAATGTTTCTTAATACTGTCACAATCAAAGCATTTTTTGTAAAAAATAAAAGAGTATTAGCATTAGAATAATTACCATAATCATAGAAGTGAAATACCCATACCCATGCCTAAGTAACCAACTAAATATAGGTAATGCAGGCATGACTGGTAATACATAGATAAAATTCTCATTGGCCAATTGAGCAATTCTCTCCGTATCCTTACTTTCAAACCAAATCATGGTGTAAGCGGTAAATGAAATAATCGGAAGCGCTAAAAGAAGTGCTGCTAATTTAGTATCTTTTTTACTTAATTCAGTCACTAATACAATGACTAAAGTTGCGATAACAATTTTTATGAAGTAAGCCATTAGTAAAAAATCTGCATATTTGGTTTTTCGGGGGCTTGAGGTATAAAAGAAGCCTTATTCGATTGAATCCTTTTTGCGCTCCATAAGACAGCAAGTGCATCTAAAATATCATCATCCATCACATTTTTTTTTGCATATTGACACCTTATTTCCTCAAAAATAAAATGTTTAAAATGAAGAGCTAATAAGGAATTTCTTATAGCAAAGCCTTCATGGCTCTTCTTGCTCTCTAAGATAACTTGTTCATTATTCATTGCTCTAAAACTCAATTCCGGATGTATTTCGTAAATTTGCATGTCCTCATGGTGAATCATCGTTTGCACATCTTTAATTTTAGGAAATAAATACCAGGATTGAAGCGACATAGATTTGCCAAAAAGTCTTTTTGATACCAAAGAAGCTTTTTCATAGTTTGGCTGCGCTAACATTTCAGGGGTAGGTGCTGTAAATATGGAAGAAGCTTTTTTGCTGAGTAATTTTCTAGCTAATTGATCAGCTTGCCTAGGTATTAATTCAGACAATACAACTGGCATATCAATACCAATAATTAAATGATTTTCATGCTTAAAGAAATTTTTCAGTTCATTAAGATTTGTAAAAATAGATGATTCAATATTTCCATCTTGATTCTCCCAAACTGAAAACCAACCTGATTTACAACCATCAATTCCAATAATAAGCGCCAATTAATTAACTTTGCAGTAATTGAGTTTTTTAAAACGCCATAATGCAAAATATTGATAAGCCATCTTGCTTACACTGTAAATGATAGGTAGCCTGATCATGATGCTTAAGACGCTCCATCCTCTTAAGTGCTTCCAAATAAGACAAAACGCATCGATGCCTTTATAAAGGATTTCTTTTTCATCGATAGCGTGAAGGCTTAAAAGTGCATCTTTGCGTGTTATTTGGTATTTGTTGAGCAGTTCTTTATTGGTATGAAGATTGCACCACAAAAAAATGCCGGCAGGGGCAATCGATTTGTAATATCGAATTTCTTTTTTGCAAATACTGCATTGATTATCAAATAAAATCTTTATCATATTTTTTAATTTCGATTTAAAAAGAAAGGCCCCAAATCATTCAGGGTGAATTTGGAGCCCATCGAGCAATATTTCAGCTTATTGCTTATTGAATAGATTTCAGTCCCCATTAAAAATTCAATTTTTTTACTAAAGACTCTATACTTATTTTATGGATACTTTAAGTCATGCTTTATGGGGTTATGGTTTGTTTGGATACAAGCGATATCCTTGGTCGGCTATTTTCTTTGGCGCTATGCCAGACCTTATTTCATTTGGCTTATTAATGCTTATAAATCTTATGACAGGGCAATGGTATTTTGGAAAACCTGCATTAGATTCTCTTCCTTCTTGGATTTTTCCGGCTTATTCAATCGGTCATAGTTTTATTGTATGCTTACCTATCATTTATGTTGTTTATCGTTTTAACCGAGCATTTGCTATGGCCATGCTAGCTTGGCCATTTCATATCATTCTCGATTTTCCTTTTCACTCTAAAGCTTTCTTTGCGACACCAATTTTTTGGCCGCTATCGGATTACAAAATAGATGGAGTTCCATGGACACATTGGTATATTTGGTATCCAAATATTTTATTACTCTCAATTTTGCTCTTTTATCGTTATAAGAAAAATTAGATAAAATTTACTCAATGATTAAATTTAGAAAATCAGAAGATCGTGGATATGCCGACCATGGCTGGTTAAAAAGCTATCATTCGTTTTCGTTTGCAGATTATTTCGATCCTCAATATATGGGCTGGGGTAATCTTCGCGTCATTAACGATGATTATATTGAGGTAGGCGGTGGCTTTGGAGATCATTCTCATAGAAATATGGAAATTATCACTTACGTACTTTCAGGTCAGTTGGCTCATAAAGATAGCATGGGTAATGTTGAAACTATCAATCCAGGTGAGGTGCAGAGAATGAGTGCAGGGAGCCTTGTTGCCCATAGCGAATTTAATAGCGCTAGTAATGCTATGACCCATTTACTTCAAATTTGGATTGAGCCCAATGTGAAGAATATAGAGCCTAGTTATGAACAGAAAATGATTCCTAGGTCTAAGAAGGAAGGTAAGCTTGCCCTCATAGCGTCTCCAGATTCGAGAGATCAGTCAGTTTTGATTCATGCAGATGCATCTTTATATGCAGGGATATTCAATGAAAATCAGAATGCGATTCTAAAGTTAAATAAAAACAGAAAAGCATATGTTCATCTTATCGAAGGAGCATTGGAAATTAACGGCCATCATTTAAAGTCTGGTGATGCATTATTGCTCGAAGATGAGCCTTTAATAACAATTGAAAAGGGTAGAGGTGCGGAGGTGTTGGTGTTTGATCTAGCAGTATAGATGCTTGCCAAGTCGCCTTGTATTCAAGGCAAATAAAACTAATTCATTTTTATTGGTGATCAAGGTTTCAATTTGATAGCGATTACTTTACAATTGCCGAAACCTTATGCTTAATCTGAATTCGAGGCAATTATCATGTCAGAAAAAAACAACATTGATAAGAAATTATCCAGTATCAAAAACTTGCTCGCTAAGCAAAATCTGGTTGGCAACCTCATTCAAAGACAAGAGATGTCTCGTCAAGATATTGTCGAATCTCTTATTCAAAAACAAAATTCAACTGAGTTAGAAAAGCTTGTTAAAAAGCTAGAAGTTAATGAAATCGCCAGAATTCTAGAAGCATTAATAGAGCAAGAGCGAATTGTTGTATGGGACCATATTGAAACAAGTCGTCGTGATGATGTGCTTTTGGAGGTTTCTGATGACATTCGTATGGATCTTGTATCTGACGAAACCCCAAATAAAGAGCAAATTACGGTGATTCGAGTGTTCGACTTATTTAAAGGTCGTTTACGTCAAATACCTATTTATAGCCGAAAAGACCTTGAGAAGGCTAAGCCTATTTGGGTAGATCTTGTCACGCCCGAGATTGAGCAGCTCGAATGGGCGAGAGAAATCTTTGGAGCGCATATCCCTAACCCCAATGAACTGACAGACCTAGAAACGAGTGCGCGTTTTTATATTGAAGATAATGGTGAAATTCATCTGCATTCCAATTTCTTACTTGACACCACGAAAGAATCTAAAAACGTCACGGTTGCCTTTGTTCTCAAAGACAAAATATTATTTACGGTCAGAAATGAAGAATTGCCTGTATTTAGACTTCAACGTTTAAGAGCGCGTGCAGAAGCAGGCTATGTATCTCAAGCAAAAGATGTCTTATTAGACTTGTATGCAGCAGATATTGAATACTCAGCTAATGCCCTTGAAGACGTTTATTCAAGATTAGAAAAAGTGGGCAAGCAGGTTGTGAAGTCGTATATGACAAACAGCCAGGCTGCGACTATTCTTTCTGATATTGCAATCGAGGAAGATTTGAACGGCAAGATAAGACGTAATGTGATGGATACTAGAAACGCTTTATCATTTTTAATGCGTTCAAAACTTTTATCAGTGAGCCAACATGAAGATGTAAAAGAAATTCTTCGGGATATTGATTCGTTGGATGGCCATACATCATTCTTATTTAATAAGATCAACTTTCAAATGGACGCTACAGTCGGTTTCCTAAATGTAAATCAAAATATTGATTTGAAAAGATTGACGATTATCAGTGTCGTCTTTATGCCAGTGAATATCATTGCAGGAATTGGAGGCATGTCTGAATTTAGTATGATGACTAATAGCATCCCTTGGCAATTAGCTTACGGCTGTTTTATTCTCGTCATGATTGCGATTGGTGTACTCACATTTATAGGCTTAAGAACCTTTGAAAATAAGCGTATTGAAAAATTAAGATCAGAAAATTCTTTTGATAAATAAAAATGCTACTTAGGTAGTATTTTTATTTTATGGGCTTGCCATCTTCATATAAGGTTTTAGATTTAATATCACCATTCTTTTCCCAATAAATCTCATACCCTTCTTTTTTACCATCTTTGAAAGTTGCTTCAGACCGCTTTGCCCCATTGTCATACCATTGTGTAAATAAACCATGTTCTTTACCATCTTTGTAATGTGCTTCTAATTTAAGTTGACCATTTTCATACCATTGATTCCACACACCATCTTCTTTATCGTTTTTATAATTGGTTTGTATGTATTTCAGTCCGCTGTTGTACCAAAAAGTCTCTAAACCTTCTTTTTTACCGTTGACATAATGCACTTCATATTTGGTATTTCCATTTTGGTATTTTTCAATTTGTGTTCCCGTTAATAATTTATCACCTAAGTCTTTCGAGTAAGAGAGTGAAGAAAGACATAGAAGGGGAATGATCGCTATAGATCGAAGAATATTCATAAATTTAACTTGCTAAGCAACTCGCCTTAAAGTTTTTCGCTGACGCAAGAGAGGCTCTTAAGTCTTCCCTCGGATAAAAGAAAGGCTCGTTAAGATAAGAGTCTTCAATTTTTTCACAGCTTTTCGGATCTAATTTTTTAACACTTGCTACAAAACATGAAGGATTATATTTGATAAGCTCTTCAAGGAGCGCTGCATGTTGCGCTCTTTTTTCATAATTAGAGACGTTATCAAGTGCATTTTGAATGAATTGATCTAATTGAGCAGGATTGCTGCATTGGTTTATATTGACAATAAATTTCTTTTGGATTTCAAGCTTTTGAATGTTGATATCCTGATTAGCTAACGCTAATGAAACATGAATAAATAATGTTAAGAATAAAATTAAATTTCGCATAAATACCTCAATAATTTAAACTGGTCTTTTGTCATTTATTTGAACAAAAAGTTCATAAAAAATACGACATTAATCTCTAAAGAGTTGCTTTCTATAGTTTTCAAGATTTGCTTGGTAGTTTTTAGCGTTCCCATATTCTAAAAATTTTATATATCTTGAGTGTGTTCCCATCACTTTTCTTGCATGTTTAATAGGACAGAAGTATTGCTCAGTTCGCGCCACAATTTCCGTGATGTAGCCTAAAAGTCCAGCGCCATAAGCACAGTATGTGCAATGAAATTTTTCGATCCAATTAAGATAATGAAGATGATGTCGATCAAAAGAAATGTAATTGCGTCGTTTAACTAATTTAATTTCATAGATAGGAAAACACGTGAATTGATAAAAGCTTATACACGCATCTAGGATTATCATAGGGAAGATCATGCTATAGATAATTGGTCCTGTTATAAGATTAATAGGTCTTGTCGAAAACCAATGCATTAAACCTATTTTTAATTTCTTGTGTGCCTCTTTAATAGAACTTTCAAATTCAACTTTCTTGCCTTTAAATTTATAATTGAATTGAATTTCTTGCTGATGAATGACTTCATTCAATTCTTTTTCGATCGCTTCCATCTTTGAAAGAAGTTGAGTGATTTTTTTATTTTTCATTTTAGTTTCTTTCAACTTCTTAGCGAAGTTAAAGGTTAGCGAGCCCGTTTAAAAGGCTTTGTCGAGGAGGGTTTATTTCTAGCAAATTGATGCATTCTTTTAGTATGATTTTCAGATAAAGGCTGTCTTGCAGGGATCAATTGTTTTTTGCTGTCTCCAATTAAATCAGAGCGACCCATACGTTGTAATGCTTCTCTTAACATAGGCCAATTTTTTGGGTCATGATAGCGAATAAATGCTTTATGAAGTCGACGAACGCCACCTGCTCGCGGAATGGGAACTTCTTCACTGTCGTTTGTCACTTTGCGCAAAGGATTTTTACCTGAGTGATACATGGCTGTTGCCATGGCCATCGGTGTCGGTGTAAAAGTTTGAACCTGATCTAATTTAAAATCATGTTCTTTGAGCCATAGCGCCAAATTCATCATATCCTCATCAGTAGCACCTGGATGTGCTGCAATAAAATAAGGAATTAAATATTGTTCTTTGCCGACTTCTTTTGAAAAGCGATCAAACATTTCTTTAAATTTATTATATGAACCCATACCCGGTTTCATCATTTTAGATAAGACATTTTCTTCGGAGTGCTCAGGTGCAATTTTCAGATAGCCACCGACATGATGTTGAACAAGTTCTTTAACATATTCGGGGGAGGTGACCGCTAGGTCATAACGTAGTCCTGATCCAATCAGTACTTTTTTAATACCTTTGGTGTTTCTGGCTTTTCGATAAAGCTCTATGAGGGCTGAGTGATCGGTGTTTAAATTCTCACAAATACCAGGATAAACACAAGAAAGCTTTCGGCAGGAAGCTTCAATCGTTTCAGATTTACAAGCCATACGATACATATTTGCTGTAGGCCCACCTAAATCTGAAATGACGCCTGTAAAGCCTTCAACTTTATCTCTAATTTCTTCAACTTCTTTTAAGATACTTTCTTCAGATCTACTTTGAATGATGCGACCTTCATGTTCTGTAATAGAACAGAAAGTGCATCCACCAAAACACCCGCGCATAATATTGACTGAGAAACGGATCATTTCCCATGCAGAAATTTTAGCGTTGCCATAAGAAGGATGAGGTTTTCTTGCGTAAGGCATGCCATATACATAGTCCATCTCTTTTGTCGTGAGTGGAATAGGAGGTGGATTTAACCATACTTCACGATCCCCGTGTCTTTGGATAAGCGCTCGCGCATTACCTGGATTCGCTTCTAAATGAAGGACACGTGATGCGTGAGCATAGAGCACCGGATTATCAACCACTTCTTCAAAGTTAGGTAAACGAACCACTTGTTTACTTCGATCTGTTTTTGTTTTTCGAATAACCTGAATGACATTCACATCTTCAGGCAATTTTTCTTTAGTTTCGCAATCGCTTCCAACCCCCATTTTCATTTCATACGGGTCAACGTGGGCTTCAATTTTTCCCGGACGATCAAGGTGTGTAGATGCAACCTCTTCCCAGCCTTCAGGTATTTTTTTACGTAAAAATGCAGTGCCTCTTATATCTTGAATATCTTCTAGTTTTTCACCATTAGCGATGCGGTGTGTGAGTTCAATAAGTGCCCGTTCAGCATTGCCATATAGCAAAATATCAGCCTTAGAATCAACCAGTATTGAACGACGCACTTTGTCGGACCAATAGTCATAATGTGCAATGCGACGGAGGCTGGCTTCAATACTTCCAATAACCAATGGCACATCTGAAAAAGCTTCGCGACAGCGTTGAGAGTAAACAAGGACTGCTCGGTCAGGGCGTTTACCGGCAATAGCACCTGGTGTATAAGCATCATCTGAACGAATTTTTCGGTCAGCCGTATATCGATTCACCATGCTATCCATATTGCCAGCAGTGATACCGAAATAAAGGTTGGGTTTACCTAGCGCTTTAAAAGGTTCAGCACTTGACCAGTCAGGTTGAGATATGATGCCCACTCGGAATCCTTGATCTTCAAGTAATCGACCTATCAAGGCCATACCAAAACTTGGGTGATCAATATAAGCATCACCTGTCACTAAAATAATGTCGCAACTGTCCCAGCCTAGTGCGTCCATTTCTTTCCGGGTCATGGGAAGCATCGGGGCTATGCCAAAACGTTTCGCCCAATAAGGACGATATTTGTTTATAGCTTTTACTGAAGATTGAGCAGTCGTTTGCATAGTTGAGCATTTTACTCCGATAAAGCTATTAAACGCTTTATAATTAATTAGTTAATATCATTAATCAGTGAATAAGGAAGTGTTCATGCATTTTGAATTGATCGATTTTGCAATCAGCTTATGTTTATTATTAGGCGCAATCTTGTATACATCGGTGGGGCATGCAGGCGCTTCAATTTATATTGCCATCATGACGCTATTTAATATCCCAAGTACAGTGATTAAACCGACCGCATTAGTTTTAAATATTTTTATTGCTTCATTTACGAGCTGGCGTTTTATTCGAAAAGGTTTTTTTGATTTAAAAGTTTTATTTCCGATTGCAATAGGCGCTATACCTTTCGCATTTTTAGGTGGTTATATCAATGCGCCGAGTCATATCTACAAATCTATTGTTGGTATTATTCTTCTAATATCTGCTATTTCTCTTGTGACCGATCTTTCTAAAAAGATCGATAAAAATCTTAAAAAGCCTCCATTTTTCCTAGCTGTTTTGATTGGTTCGTGTATAGGCTTTTTGGCGGGTTTAACTGGAACAGGCGGGGGTATATTTTTATCACCACTGATATTATTTTTAGGGTGGAGCTCAACCAAGACGACTTCAGGCATCACCGCACTTTTTATTCTTATTAATTCAAGCTTTGGTTTGCTTGGAAACTACTCTTCAGTTCAGAATTTACCTACACAATTGCCTTTGTTCATAGGGGCTGCTTTGATTGGTGCACTTATTGGAACAACACTTGGGATAAAGTTTTATACAGCTAATACTATTAAAAAAGCACTAGCCTTGGTTTTGGTGATTGCAGGATTTAAATTATTACTTACTTAAATATTTAGAAGGGTAAATGAGATTCTGGACTAGCTGTAGATAAAATATTTTTAAAAGAATTTTGAATTCTTTCTAACGCAATTTTATTTTCAGCTTCAAACCTTAAAACAATCACAGGTGTTGTATTTGATGCTCGCATTAAACCAAAGCCATCTTTATACTCAACACGCAATCCATCGACTTTAATAATTTCGAGCGCATTATCGAATTGTGCTTCCGATTGTAATTTTTTAATTAAAGCATGGGGTTCACCTTCCTTCATTTTAATTTGAAGCTCTGGTGTGCTTATACTATTAGGTAAGTTATTTAAAACTTCAGACGGATTATCAAAGTGACTTAAAATTTCTAGGAGTCTAACACCTGCATAAATACCATCATCAAAACCATACCAACGTTCTTTAAAAAATGTATGACCACTCATTTCGCCAGCAAGTGCTGCATTTTCTTCTTTCATTTTAGCTTTGATAAGAGAGTGCCCTGTTTTCCACATTAAAGGTCTACCCCCTTTGTCTTTAATCCATTGAAATAAATTCCGCGTTGATTTCACATCAAAGATAATTGTGGCATTTGGATTACGACTTAAAACATCTTCTGCAAATAATAAAAGCTGTCGATCTGGATAAATGATTTGACCATCTTTTGTGACCACACCTAAGCGGTCTGCGTCACCATCAAATGCAAATCCTAATTCAACATCACTTTTTTTAAGATGTGCTATCACATCATTTAAGTTATGAGGCTCAGAAGGGTCAGGATGATGATTTGGAAATGTGCCATCCACATCGCAGAATAATTCTTCGACAGAGCAACCAATACTTTCGTAAATTTTTCGAGCATAAGCCCCTGCGACACCATTGCCACAATCAATGACAATTTTCATGGGACGTTTCAAATGAATATGATTTTTGATCGCTTCAATGTAGTCATTTGCAATATCGTATTTTTTTTCAGATCCTTGGCCTTCATGAAAGTTTTCTTCTTCTATGCGGGTATAAAGTCTCTGTATTGCCTCTGTTGATAAAGTATCGCCACCTAAAACCATCTTTAAACCATTGTAGTCGGGCGGATTATGACTTCCTGTGACCATGACGCCTGATTGGGTTTTAAGAAAGAACGTAGAAAAATAAACCATCGGCGTTGTGACCATGCCTAGATTAATGACCTTAATACCTGTTTTAAGTAAGCCTTTGATGAGTGATTGAGATAATTCTGGGCCTGAAAGCCTTCCATCAAAGCCAATAGAGATCTCTTTTTGTCCTCGATCAATTGCTTCACTTCCAATGGCGCGACCTATAATTTCTACAAATGCAGGCGTGAGAGTTTTGCCCACAATGCCGCGAATGTCATAGGCTTTAAAAATCTCTTTAGGAGGTAATGCCATGATTTATTCGGACTCTTCAATCCATGCGAGCTGAACGGCTTCTAGAATTTTTTCCCCGCATTTATTAGGGTCATCTTCAAAGCCTTCAAGGTCTAAAATCCACTGGTATAAGTCAGTAAAACGAATCGTCTTAGGGTCTATATCAGGATATTTGTCATACAAAGCCTCGGCAATCCTTTGGCTATCAGTCCAATGCATATAAACCTTTCTCTTCAATATAGTCACAAGAATTATAACTTTTAGATTTTATCTAAGATAGAACTTCATTAAGAAAGATAGGTCAGACCCATGATAAAATATCGACTTTCTGAGACAAAAATCTCTAATCATTTTAAATACATAGCGGAAATAAAGACATGTTTAGCAAAGCTCAAAAATTAAGTATTGTGGATCCAGAAATTGCACTTCAAGTTACTCAAGAAGTGAAGCGACAAGAAGACCATATCGAGCTTATTGCATCTGAAAACTACACAAGCCCAGCGGTGATGGAAGCTCAAGGCTCTCAACTTACAAATAAATATGCAGAAGGTTATATTGGCAAACGGTTTTATGGTGGTTGCGAATTTGTAGATAACGTTGAACAAATTGCAATTGATCGCCTAAAGAAATTATATGGCGCTGAATATGTGAATGTGCAGCCACACTCAGGTAGCCAAGCGAATCAAGCTGTCTATTTTTCAATACTTAAACCTGGCGATACGATCATGGGTATGAACTTAGGACATGGCGGTCATTTAACCCATGGTTCCCCTGCAAATCTATCAGGCAAACTCTTTAAGATTGTGCCTTATGGACTAAATGCCAATGAAGAGATTGATTACGATGAAATGGAAAAGCTCGCGATCGAATCAAAACCTAAACTCATTATTGGTGGTGCTTCAGCCTACGCTTTGCGTTTCGATTGGGAACGTATGTCACAGATTGCAAAAAAAGTAGGTGCTTATTTCATGGTGGATATGGCGCACTACTCAGGATTAATTGCTGCTGGTGTTTATCCTAGCCCAGTGCCTTTCGCAGATTTTGTAACATCAACTACACATAAAACTTTAAGAGGCCCTCGTGGCGGTATCATTTTGGCTAAAGCTGAATTCGAAAAAAGTATTAATAGTTTCGTATTCCCTGGTATTCAAGGCGGACCTTTAATGCATGTAATCGCAGCAAAAGCTGTTGCTTTCTTAGAAGCCTCCAAGCCTGAATTTAAAGCATACCAAACACAAGTCATTAAAAATGCACAAACCATGGCTGAGTCATTAAGTAAAAGGGGTGTGCGCATTATTTCGGGTCGTACGGAATCTCATGTATTTTTAGTTGATTTAAGACCTAAGGGATTAACTGGAAAAGTAGCGGATGTTCTTTTAGGCCAAGCACATATTACAGTTAATAAAAATTCAATTCCTAATGACCCAGAAAGCCCTTTTGTAACATCAGGGATTCGCATCGGATCTCCTGCAATTACGACACGAGGCTTTAAGGAAAAAGAAGCGGACATGGTAGCGCAAATGATTGCTGATATTCTTGATCATCCGCATGATGAAAAAGTGATTAACGAAACTAAAGCTAAGGTTGTTGCTTTAACCGCTCAATTTCCTGTTTACGGATCTTAATTTAGATTTAAATATATCAAGTGAAATGCCCATTCTGCGGAACCGATGATACCCAAGTTGTTGACTCAAGAGTGAACGACGAAGGTAATTCAATTCGCCGCCGCCGCCGTTGTTCAGAATGTGATAAACGTTTTACTACTTACGAATCAGTCGAGCTCACATTTCCTCAAGTCGTAAAGCAAAACGGCAAACGAGAAGACTTTAGTCGAAATAAACTTCACCAATCATTTAGCCGTGCCCTTCATAAGCGTCCTGTACCTGTTGAATATATAGATCAAGCGATTGAACGTATTATTCAAAAAGTTTTAGCATATGGTGAGAAAGAAATTACTGCGCGTGAATTAGGCGAAAATGTCATGCACGAATTAAAAAAAATGGACAAGGTGGCTTATATTCGTTTTGCATCTGTTTATAGAAGTTTTTCAGATGTTGAAGATTTCCATGATGTTATTCGCGACCTTGATTAAATGAATTCACATTCACCTCAATTTTTTATGAGTGAAGCTTTGAGGCTTGCAGAAAAAGCTTTATTCACAACATCCCCAAATCCAAGAGTTGGTTGTGTCATCGTTCAAAATAATGAGATTGTAGGCCGTGGCTATCATGTAAAAGCGGGTGAATCTCACGCCGAAGTGATGGCATTAGAAGAGGCGGGTAGGAAGTCAGAAGGTAGCGATGTGTATGTCACATTAGAGCCTTGTTCTCATACTGGAAGAACGCCCCCATGTGTCAATGCTTTAATCAAAGCTAAAGTTAAAAAAGTATTTATTGCTATGCAAGATCCTAATCCTTTAGTGTCAGGTCAGGGCATTCAAAAACTAAAAGAAGCTGCCATTGAAGTTGAAGTTGGTGTGATGGAAGCGCAAGCACAACAATTAAATTTAGGTTTTATTTCTCGCATGACAAAAAAATTACCTTATGTCAGAGCGAAACTTGCGGTATCGATAGATGGAAAAACTGCGCTTCATAATGGAAACAGTCAATGGATTACAGGTGACGCCGCAAGGGCCGATGTTCAATACTGGCGCGCTTCTTCTTGCGCTATTGTGACTGGTATCGGTACTGTATTATCTGACAATCCAAAACTTTCTGTTAGGCTGTATGAAAATGCACGCCAACCTTTACGCGTAGTAGTGGATTCAGAATTAAAAATTCCATTAGATGCTCACATCCTTCATGAAAAACCTTTGCTTATAGTTTATGCCAATGACAAACAAAAAAAATTAACGCAAATACAAGCTTTAGGTATTGAATGCACTCAATTAGATGATAGCGGCAAAGTTGATTTAGTAGCGCTCATTAAAATGCTTGCTGAGCGAGAAATGAATGAAGTATGGATTGAAGCAGGTGAAGGTTTAAATGGCGCATTCTTAAAAGCGCATTTAATTGATGAGCTTATGATTTATTACGCGCCTGTGATTTTAGGTTCAGAAGCTAAGGGTATGTTTACATTGCCTGCTTATGAAGATCTAGAAAACAAAATTACTACAACACTTATAGATCATCGCTGGGTTGGTCAAGACTTAAGAATGCGATTCAAATTAAAGTAATTATTCGTAATGCTTATTGATAGCCACTGTCACCTAGATGCATTAGAGTTTAATCAAGAGCAAGATGCTATTGTTAAAGAGGCATTTAATCATGGCGTCGAAAAAATTATTATCCCCGCAGTCAATCGAAGAAGTTTCGACGACGTTATCAATCTTCGAAAAAAATTTCCCAATTGTTTTTATGCATTAGGTTTTCATCCGATGTATATCAATGATATGAAAGACGATGATTTAGAAAAGTTGCAATCTTATTTAAAAACATATGAGCCTGTCGCAGTGGGTGAGATTGGTTTAGATTTTTTTGTCACAAAAGATAACAAATTAATTCAAGAAGAAATCTTTGTAGCACAATTAAAATTAGCGAGCGCATTTGATTTGCCTGTCATCATGCATGTGAGGCAGGCGATAGATGATGTACTTAAAAATTTAAGACGTTATCCAGTGAAGGGTGGTATTGCGCACGCCTTCAACGGTAGCATGCAACAAGCCGAGGCTTTTATTGAATTAGGATTTAAGTTGGGCTTTGGTGGGGCCATGACTTATTCGAGAGCCACACATATTCAAATGTTAGCAAAAACATTACCTATAGAGTCTATTGTGTTGGAAACAGATGCGCCTGATATTCCCCCATCATGGTTAGGTCATGGAAGTCGAAATGCACCTCAAGAATTACATCAGATCGCAACTTTTTTTGCTGAATTACGTGGTATGAATTTAGATTCAGTGGTTGAGATATCACATCAAAATACGCTCGATGCACTCCCCAAAATAGTGCAGTTATGCACATCTTTTAAGAACTTACATTAACTTAAACCAAAAATTCTAATAGAATTAGGGACATAAGTTAAGTCATTGATTTTAAACAACTTTTATGTAGCTTAAAAAATAAGCGATTTAAAAAAACGCTTATAAATTCAAGAGTTATAAATTTATAACTTCTTTATCCACAAAGTTATCCACAGATTTTGTGGAGATGTTTTTTTATCAAAACGGGTTGACAGTGGATTATTTTATCCATTAAAAGAAATGCCATTTTCTGATTAATTGATATAAAAACCTTTGAAATCCCTTTCCCTCTATGAGAAACCTCAAACTTCAATTGTGAGACACATAGCTTTAAAGTAAAATAGTCTCCCGTCAGCAATTATTTAAAAGCCTTTCCATGACCAAATACGTGTTTGTTACTGGCGGTGTCGTTTCTTCCTTGGGGAAAGGTATCGCAGCCGCAAGTCTCGGGGCCATCTTAGAGTCACGTGGTATTAAAGTGACGATGTTAAAACTCGATCCTTATATTAATGTCGATCCAGGCACGATGAGTCCTTTTCAGCACGGCGAAGTTTTTGTAACCGATGATGGTGCAGAAACTGATCTTGATCTTGGCCATTATGAACGTTTTATTTCAGCACGTATGGGTAAGAAAAATAATTTTACGACAGGCCAGATTTACGACAGCGTTATTCGCAAAGAGCGTCGCGGTGAATATCTAGGCAAGACAGTTCAGGTCATCCCTCATATTACAGATGAAATTAAGTTACACATAAAGAATGGCGCAAATGGCGCTGATGTTGCAATCGTTGAAGTGGGCGGTACAGTTGGTGACATTGAGTCACTTCCTTTTCTAGAAGCTATTCGTCAAATTGGATTTGAAGAAGGTCGTGAAAATGCTTGTTACATTCACCTCACCTTACTTCCTTTTATTTCAACAGCGGGTGAATTGAAAACAAAACCAACACAACACTCGGTTAAAGAGTTAAGAGAGATTGGTATTCAGCCAGACATTTTAATTTGTAGAGCTGATCGTGCTATTCCAGATGATGAAAGAAAGAAAATAGCACTATTTACAAACGTTGCACCTGAAGCAGTTATTTCAGCCGTTGATTCAGATTCCATTTATAAAATACCAAGCTTACTTCATCAACAAATGATTGATGAAATTGTTTGCCACAAATTAAATATTCTCGCGAAACCTGCAGATCTTTCAAGCTGGGACAAAATTACCGATGCGTTGAAACATACAAAACATCATATTGATATCGCTTTTGTTGGTAAATATGTAGATTTGACTGAGTCTTATAAATCACTCACAGAAGCATTAATTCACGCTGGAATACACACATCATCAAAAATAAAAATTCATTATCTTGATTCAGAAGAGATTGAAAAAAGTGGTACTAAAGCATTAGCAGATATGGATGCCATTTTGGTGCCTGGTGGTTTTGGTAAGCGAGGTACGGAAGGTAAAATTAAAGCGATTCAATTTGCACGTGAAAATAAAATTCCATACCTAGGTATTTGTTTAGGTATGCAATTAGCTGTTGTTGAATTTGCAAGACATAAAGCCATGCTTAAAAATGCAAACAGTTCTGAATTTGATCAAGATGCTCAGCATCAAGTGATTGGGTTAATCACTGAATGGAAATCATCCGAGGGTACAATTGAAAAAAGAGATGATTCCTCAGATCTAGGTGGCACAATGAGATTGGGTGCGCAGAAGTGTCCAATCGAATCCGGCACTCTCGCACATAAAATTTATGGAGCTGAAGTCAATGAGCGTCATCGTCATCGTTACGAAGTCAATAATCATTACGTGGATCAGTTAATTAAGGCGGGGCTCACAGTTTCAGCTAGAACACCTTTTGAACAGCTCTGTGAAATTATTGAATTGCCGCAAGATCAACACCCTTGGTTTGTAGGCTGTCAATTCCATCCAGAATTTACTTCCAATCCAAGAACAGGTCATCCATTATTTAAAGCCTATATCCAAGCTGCACTTAAATACAAACAATCTAAAGGAAGTGCATCATGAAGCTATGCAACTTTGATGTTGGATTAAATCACCCATTATTTTTAATTGCAGGTCCTTGTGTAATTGAATCTGAAGCCATGACTTTAGATGTGGCGGGCCAGTTAAAAGAAATGACTGCAGCACTCAATATTCCATTTATTTTTAAATCCTCTTATGACAAAGCTAATCGAAGCTCAAATAAAACCTTCAGAGGTTTTGGCATTGATGAAGGATTAAGAATTTTATCTGAAGTGAAAAAGCAAATTGGTGTCCCAGTTCTAACAGATGTGCATGATCAATTTCAAGTTGAACAAGTTGCAAGTGTTGTAGATGTGCTCCAAACACCGGCTTTCTTGTGCCGACAAACTGATTTCATTACTGCTGTTTCAACTTCAGGTAAACCTGTAAATATTAAGAAGGGTCAATTTTTAGCGCCAGGCGATATGAAACAAGTCGTCACAAAAGCTAAAGAAGCTAACGGCGGTCTCGATAACATTATGGTCTGTGAAAGAGGCGCATCTTTTGGTTACAACACACTTGTATCAGATATGAGAAGTTTATCTATTATGCGAGAAACGAATTGTCCTGTTGTGTTTGATGCAACGCATTCAGTGCAACAACCCGGCGGTCAAGGTGACAAGAGTGGTGGACAAAGTGAATTTGTCCCTGTTCTTGCAAGAGCAGCAGTTGCGAGCGGTATCGCAGGTATTTTTATGGAAACACACCCTAATCCAAAAGAAGCTTTATCTGATGGACCGAATGCATGGCCACTAAAAAAAATGAAAGCATTGCTTGAGTTATTAGCTGAAATTGATCGATCAGTTAAAAAAGCAGGTTTCATCGAGATGCCCTAAACAATTAACTGTAAACGAAGGAAAAAGAATGAGTTTTGTGAAAGAAATTGTTGCTCGAGAAGTTATTGATTCAAGAGGTAACCCAACTATAGAAGCTGATGTTTTATTAGATTCTGGTGTGATGGGAAGAGCAATAGTGCCATCAGGTGCGTCTACGGGAAGTAAAGAAGCGATTGAGCTTCGTGATGGTGATGCAAAACGTTATTTTGGAAAAGGTATTTTAAACGCAGTGAAGCATGTCAATACCGAAATTGCTAAAGCAGTAGTGGGTCTTGATGTAGATGATCAAACGTTGATTGATCAAACTATGATTGAATTAGATGGCACAGACAATAAAGGTCGCTTAGGTGCCAATGCAATTCTCGCAGTTTCAATGGCTTCAGCTATAGCTGCAGCAAAAAATTCTAATTTACCTCTCTATCGTTATCTTGGTGGTTCAGGTGCTATGCAATTACCTACACCAATGATGAATGTCATTAACGGCGGAGCACACGCAGACAATAGTGTCGATATGCAAGAGTTTATGATTATTCCTGCTGGAAGACCTACATTTAGAGAAGCAATACGATGTGGTGTGGAAGTTTTTCAAGCACTCAAAAAAACATTAAGCAAAAAAGGTTTTTCAACGACTGTTGGTGATGAAGGTGGTTTCGCACCTAACCTTCCATCTAATGAGTCAGCCATACAAATGATTATGGAAGCTATCTCTCAAGCTGGATACGAGCCCGGCCGTGATGTTTACCTTGGTCTTGATTGTGCAAGTACTGAATTTTATAAAGATGGTAAATATCATCTCGCCTCTGAAAATTTATCTTTATCAAGTGAACAATTTACAGATTATCTAGCGACATGGTGTGATAAATATCCAATCATTAGTATTGAAGATGGTATGGGTGAATTTGATTGGGATGGTTGGCATGTTTTAACACAAAGATTAGGTAAACATATTCAACTTGTAGGCGATGATCTTTTTGTAACAAATCCAAAAATTTTAGATGAAGGCATTAAACGCAAAGTTGCTAATTCTGTTTTAATTAAAGTAAATCAAATTGGTACACTTACTGAAACATTTGAAACTATTGCGATGGCTAAAAAAGCAGGATATACCGCTGTCATTTCTCATCGCTCAGGAGAAACTGAAGACACAACAATTGCTGATTTAGCAGTAGCGACAAATGCATTGCAAATCAAAACTGGCTCACTTTCAAGATCTGAACGTATTGCTAAATACAATCAACTGCTTCGTATCGAAGAGGAGCTTGGAAAAGCTTCATCTTATGCAGGCCTTTCTTGTTTTTATCAATTGAATAAATAACATGAAATCATTAACTGCTATTTTTGTAGTATTGGTAGTATTAATGCAATACCCATTATGGTTTGGTAAAGGCAGCTGGTTACGTGTATGGAGTTTAAATCATCAAATTGAGACTCAGAAAAAAACAAATGCGGATAATCAAGTAAGAAATAATGTTCTCAATGCTGAGGTAGGAGATCTTAAACAAGGCTTCTCAGCGATTGAAGAGAGAGCTCGTAATGAGCTTGGTATGATTAAGCAGGATGAAATCTTTTTTCAAGTGACAAATCACGAAAAAGATAAAAAAGAAACTGAAGCTTCAAGTAATTCGGAAGCTAAGCACTAATCAAATCTTTTTTGGTCTTCTAAAAAGATTTGAATTAATTCACTCTTAATGAAAAGCGCTTCGTGCGCTTGATCAACTCTTAATTCAATCAGCATGTTTGTTTTCTCATCATTTTCATTGGCTGATCTCACTAGCTGACCAATTTCTTCACCATTCTTATTTAAGATCAGATCACCAGGATTAAGATCCGCTCGCGATTTAATAAAAGCACGATACATCCGTCTTTTAATTTTACCTAAGTAGTGTGTTCGAGCCACAATTTCTTGTCCTGTATAACAACCTTTTTTAAAATTAATACCTTCGATTAAGTCCATATTTAAAGATTGTGGAATAAATGCTTCTTGCGTGGTTGGGTAAATATCAGGAATCCCATCTAGGATATTTAAATTATTCCAATCATCAAAACTCATGGATGAATATTCAGAAAAGTTAAGCTTCATAAATTCATTCACTTTAGAAGTTTCTCCCATGAGTTGGTATCTATCATCATTTTTTCCTGAACGCATAATCATGATGTCATCTGATTGAATGATATCTAAATAATTTTTTGGAGGTTGAATGTTTTTTGTAAGAAGAACTTTGGAGCCCACAAAACCGACACATGTGAATGTTTCATTGGCTAGCTTTAGTGATACTTTTGAGCGAAGAATATACATTTTAAGTTTTTGAAGTATAAAATCCTGAATGGAGCTATCAATTTGTATGTGGATTGATTCATGATCTAAATAACACAACATAAAAGCCAGCATTCTACCCTTGGGGTTACAAAAGCCAGCGTATAGAGCTTTATTTTGCGAGACGAGATTAATATCTTGAGTCAATTGGCCTTGCAAGAACTGAACTCGATCATCACCTTCAATTTTTATCGTAGAGGTTTTATCAAGAATAATGAATTTATTTTCTACGCTTAATGACATATTGCTTTATTTGTTTTATCGAAAAAAATCGAAGGCTAAAAATAATACCTGCGAGTGAGGCAAAAAACCATTTAAGATGAAAGTCAGCTGTATCTTGCCAAGCAGGCTTTTGTTTTTTCATCGCACTTAAGATATTTAAAATGGAATCACCTCTTACATAAATCCCATTAATTTGTTTTGTAATGTCTTTTAAGTAGGCTTCGTCTAGCTTAGACATATAGCGATCACTCTCGCCACCTGCCACATTGTCATCTCGAGTACCAATATTAGCCTCTGAGATTTGCGCAATACCTGGTTGTAATGCAAAGCTATCATTAGCCCAATAGCCAATGAGTTGATTTTTGCCATCTAACTTTGGAATGGGCGCTCCTTTTAAACTTCCAATTCCAACAATTACCCAATCATTCCCGCCTTGGAATTGAGAAAGATCTTTTGTATTAAATGCGTGGAGCTTTGGAGCTTCTTCACCGTCAGTAAAATAAACGACTTGAGAATTTTCAGGAAAGCTTCTAATTAAACGTGCTAAGTTAAAAAAAGATTCTCGAATACGTGAATTACCAGACCAACCCGAACGCCAATCCAAGTGGTCGATTGTGTCTTCAATAGCATCAAAATTTTCACAGACTTCAATGGGTGTATATGAAGCTGCTACACTCACACCTACAAACATACCAATACTCACTTTTGTGCCGCAGGGAAGTTCAGACATAATTTCATGAAGACTATGCTTCATATATTCAAGTCTTGAGATGGGTTTATTCATAACAGACATATCAACCGTGTTCATGCTTTGAGAGATGTCAGTCACAAAGATATAGTTATAGATATTGTGTTTGAGTGGTATTGATGGATTGATAATTGCGAGCAGCATAAACCCAATCGATACTATAAGTGATAGGGTATTAAAATCGAGATTGGACCTCGATTTTATGTTCTTAAGCCATGATTTCATAAATTTAAGGGAGGCCTACAGGAACATTACCTAGAATGAGTCCAGGTGAATCTGAATCGCCAACGCCAGGCGTTGGATTCGCAGGTAAAATCATAAGCACGCGATCAAGATTATGTTTTACATCCCACGCATGATTATCAATCTTAATAGATAGCATATATGCTGCTTTTGCTTGCCTAAATAAATATTCTGTTTCATTTTTGACCGTCATATCAGTACCGTTGATCGCCAATGCGCGTTTAAAGAAAATATTACCAATATTATATTGAATAGCTGCTTTTTGAGAGGGTGAAGCGATCGGTAAAAGATTTGTAAAAAGAATATTAGCTTCTTTATATCTTTCTTTAGTTGTGAGCCAATAAGCTGTTGCGTAACGGGCTTCAAAACTATTGATAAACATACTAGGTGATTTACCTTCAGCAATATCTCGATTAAATACTTGAATATTTTTTAATTCAATCCATTGCTTTATAAAGATACCAAGTGAAATTACGAGAAGCAGTGCAAAAATCCAAGTGAGTTTTTTAGTGCTAAAAAGATTTTTTGTGATTAAAGCCATGATCTCACCTCAATTAATTTAAGCATCAGCAAACTTATCATCATAAGAGCCGCAACGACAAAACAATGAGTTGAATAATCTTGACCTGGAATTTTCTCAAAATATTTAATGGTTTTCTTTTCTTTTTGATTGATATCCTCGATGGCTTTTTGTAGTGTTTTTGGATCTTCTGCTTCATAAGCTTGAAAGGGCGAATGAAGTGTTTTAAAAAATTCATTAAGCTCGATTTGAGGTGGTAGTGCCTCATCATCTCGGGCTTTATATGAAGTATTAAAAATACTGATACCACCGGGTTGTCTTAATACGATCCAATAAAGACTAATTTTAAATCGGCTTAACCAATCCTTAATTTTTTCTTGAGTAGCAGCATCGATACGACCTGCTCCATCTGAAAGTAAAATCATCGCTCTTGAGCCGGAGTCTGGTACTTTATTAAATAATTCAGCACCCGTCGTAAGACCACTACCAATATTAGTTTGAAATAATGCGTTACCAGCCGTTGCTCTTACGGCTGAAATAATGGCATTTTTATTATCAGTAAGTGGCAAAACATACATGCCAGAATTACTAAATGAAACCATACCAATCATGTCGTTTTTTCTTGATTTTACAAAGTCAGTAATTAGCCGAGCCGCAGCAGCTGATTTCATTTCACCCACTTTTGACTGGTCGTTGCTTGCAAAAGGATCGTCCATACTCGCACTTCGATCCAATACCAAACCAATTTGAGCGCCTATACCTGTTTTTTCAATTTCTTTTTGACGAGAATGTGGGCCACTTAATCCAATAATGATTGCTAATAAAATCATGGTTGCGATAAATTTTAAGATAAATGCCACAATTCTCGAGAGTCGATCTTTTGGAATCATTTCATTCCATGAGTAATACTGTAAAGATGCTTCTTTAAAAAGAAGTGGAATAAAAGCTAAAGGAATAAACCATAAGACCCATGGAAATGAAAATGTCATTTAGCTAAACCTGCCACAAGAGATTTTTTATCAACAATAAGTTTTCTTTCGCAATCTCGACAATGCCGTGAGAAATCTTTAAGCCATTTAAGTATTTCATCATGATCATATTTCTTATTTGAAGTATTAAAAAATACGAGTGTAGAAAGCTTAAAAAACTCACGTAGTTCAGTATCGATATTTTTAAATGAAGGATTTTTAGCATAAAGATCATGAAGATTATCTGTAAAGAGTGTTTTTCCAATAACTAGATCAAAAGCACGATGCATGTCTGTGATTGCTTTTTGAATAGAAGTAGGGGTTGCCTTCATTTTATTGATTGAGCGATGGGTTCTTGCAAATACACCTCGAGCATTTGGTAGCCATGCATATTGACTATAAATATAGATAAGACCTAATAAAGAAAGGAGCGCAATGATGCCCGAAATTTTTAGTGTTTTCATAGGGCTTGTCTCATCCATAAAAATGACCCCTCTTAATGGGCTCATGTCCTGTTCAATTTTTATAGCACCGAAAATTGATAAAGGAGATATCGCAATTTGATATTCAGGAATTCTGTATTTAAAAACTTTCTTTTGAGGGTCATTTGGATTCAAGACTCGGATATATTCAGCCGGTAAGAATCCAGGTTTTGCGACTACATTGTTTGTAAAAATTTGATACGTAAGATCCATGATTAATGTAGAGGATGTTTTATCCTCTTTTAATACATGTTTCATTGCATCCAATACAATGCCTAAATCTTGCCCTTTATATTTTCTTTCGTATCCCGGAATAGGTAAAGACTCTTTAATGAGTACATAGGGTTTTTTGATTGTAACTTCTACATGTCTTTCTGATTTATCACCGACGGTATATCCCACTCGATGAAGCGGCTCTTTTATTTTGATGGATATAATACCCTTTTGAATATCAGGCCACTCTTGCACATCTAGTGCAAAACTAGAAACTGATAATAGAAGCATCCATAAATAAATAAGATATTTCATAATCGTTAAGCGCCTACAAATTGATTAAAGTATTCGGTCATTTTAGTTGCATCAAAATGGTCATCTACAAAAAAAGGTGGAATGTCAAAATTCATAAATGCTTTTGTAATAACAGCACGTCTTTTTTCAAATGAATCCACAATTTTTTCTTTCAGTTCTTTTCTTAAAAAAAGTGTATTTTTTTTACCACTTTCAGGATCGGTAATGGTGACAATGCCAAAATTAGGAAGATTGATGTATTCTTTTTTATCCCATAAAACCACAGGCACCACATGGTGCCTCATGAGATTGGATAAACAATTTTCCAATTCAACTTCTGGCATGTGAAAGTCTGATATAAAGAAAATAAGTGAACGTTCACGAGGCATGTATTGATAGAGGTCTTTGATTGCACGATTTGATTTATTTGTGGATGTAAAGTTTTTAAGTTCGTGAATAAGTGTTAATGCATGTTGTGATCTAAATGATAGGGGCGCTAACCAATCTTCTCTAATCTCATCATCAAAACCAATGAGACCTAAAGCGTCATGACGATCGATGACTGAATGAGCTATGGATTGGGCGACTTCAGCAGCTAAATTAATTTTTTTATTTTTTCCACCAAAATTCATACTGGCAGATAAATCACAGACAATCATGACAGGTGTTGCACTACGTTGATTAAATATTTTGACGTGAATCTCACCTAAAGGATCTCGAATCGATTGGCGAATATCAATTCGTCTTGGATCAGGATATGAAAGGAGTGTTGTGTGTCCTGCAAATTCAATACCCATTCCTCTCTGGTTGCTTTTATGGCGACCAGGATGCTTGCCTTTAGATTTCCAACCGATGTGGTAATCAAATAATGGGGTGGATTGAACCATCTGATTTAAGGTGCGTTGATGGCATTTAAAATGCCATTTGTTAAATCACGCGCAATGATTGTTCTTCTCATTTCATAGACAGGGTTAAATACGAGTCGATGCGCAATAGTTTCATGGAATACTGCATGAATATCTGCAGGGGTCACTGATGTTCGATCATTAAGCCATGCATTCACACGCGCTGATTTCATCATCATACTCATACCGCGCGGACTAGCACCTGATACGATTAATCGATTCATATCAATATCAGATAATTTAATACCGTAATCGCCAGGATTTTTTGTAGCTTTCCATAAACGTAATGCATAATTTTTTAATGCTTCTGTGGCTTTAATATTTTCTTGAATCGTTTCTGAAAGTTCATTGAGCTTATTAAATTTAATAAGATCAGGTTTCACTTCTTCAATAAGTTTATCTGCGTTATGGAATTTAGTTTCAAAGACTAAGTCTTTCATCATCTGATCCGCTTTTGGAATAAGAATAGGTATTTCCATCATAAAACGATCACGCGCTGCCGAGGGAATTTCAAATGTTTCTTCACGTTCTACTTGGTTTCGATCAGCGAATACCACCATATGAGGAAAGTGATGTTCTTTATTAAATGCTGATAATGTTTTTTCTGCCATGATTCTTAAGAGCAATGAATGTACCTGAGGTCTTGCACGGTTGATTTCATTGAAAAAGAAAATAGATAAATCACTACCTGACATCAAAATAGGGCCTGGGCTTACATGTGGCTTCCCATCTTCACCGAGATACGTGTGATAGATAAGATCATTTGGCATAAGGTCAATCGTACCTTCGATACGTTGGTAACCGCCGCCAATAGCACGCGTAAAAGCTTTAAGTAATGTTGTTTTTCCAACCCCCACATCACCTTCAAGAAGAACGTGCCCACGTGCAAAAATTGAAGTGGTAATAAGCCTGATAGGGATTTCTTGCCCTACGATAACTTTGTTAATTTCTGCTTCAAGTTTGACTGCAAGCTTTCTCCAGTCGGCCAGATTTTGGTCGCTCATATCGAATCCCTAATAGATGAAATTGTTAGTTGACTGTTTTACTATGATTTTCATAGTAGCCTAATAATTTATAAGGGTAAATAGATAAAAACACGATAAAATACTTGCGTTATCAGACAAATATTTTTTCACAATCTTTTTATCAGCAGCCTATAAACTCAATGCCTAAAAAAAATAGCTATACAAAAGAAGAGCTTTTGTCTTGCGGTCGAGGAGAGATGTTTGGCCCAGGCAACGCACAGCTTCCATTACCCCCCATGCTTATGTTCGATCGCATCGTCTCCATTACAGACGAGGGCGGCGAATACGGCAATGGACAGATTATTGCGGAATTAGATGTTAATAAAGACCTTTGGTTCTTTGGCTGTCATTTTGAGGGGGATCCTGTCATGCCGGGCTGTTTGGGGCTTGATGCGATGTGGCAATTAGTCGGTTTCTATTTGGGCTGGAAAGGTGGCTTAGGTCGGGGCCGTGCGTTGGGCGGCGGCGAAATTAAGTTCACAGGCCAAGTATTACCTACAGCTAAAAAAATTACCTATGTTATTGATTTAAAGAGAGTAATTATGCGTAAACTCATTATGGGTATTGCTGATGCTAAAATGTCAGTCGATGGCCGAGAGATTTACCATGCTAAAGATTTGCGTGTCGGTTTATTTACGCGTACTGATAATTTTTGATCATTGATTTAATGGGAGGCGACGCATGACCCGTCGTGTTGTTGTTACTGGATTAGGGATTGTATCTAGCCTAGGTAATAATAAAAAAGAAGTTCAAGATAGCTTATATCATGCTCGTTCTGGCATTACATTTCAGCCAGATTATGCTGCCATGGGATTACGCTCACATGTTGCAGGCTCCATCAAAAATCTTAATCTTGAAGAATTAATCGATCGCAAATTATTCCGTTTTATGGCGAAAGGCCATGCTTACGCTTGGCTTGCTATGCAAGAAGCGATCGTAGATTCAGCCTTATCCGAAGCCATGGTCTCAAATATACGCACCGGTTTGATTGTGGGCGCAGGCGGCGCTTCACATGAAAGTATTTTAGACGGCATAGATACTATTCGAGAAAAAGGAATTCGACGTGTAGGCCCTTACATGGTCACTAAAGCTATGGCGAGTGGCGTTTCAGCGTGTCTTGCAACGGGTGCCAAAATTAAAGGTGTGAACTATGCGATTACTTCTGCATGTTCAACCAGTGCTCATTGTATTGGTGCAGGCGTTGAACAAATTCAACTAGGTAAACAAGATATTATTTTTGCAGGTGGCGCTGAAGAAGAGCATTGGACACTTTCTTTCATGTTCGATGGTATGGGAGCTCTCTCAAGTAAATACAATGAGACTCCAGAAAAAGCCTCGCGTACTTATGATGTGAATCGAGATGGTTTTGTGATTTCAGGCGGCGGCGGTATTTTGGTTTTAGAAGAATATGAGCATGCAAAAGCACGCAATGCAAAAATTTATGCAGAAGTCGTAGGTTATGGCGCCACATCTGATGGTTATGATATGGTAGCTCCAAGTGGTGAAGGCGCTGAACGATGTATGGCGCTTGCACTCCAAGGTATCGATCATGTCGATTATATGAATACGCATGGCACAAGTACCCCTGTAGGTGATGTCAAAGAACTTGAAGCAATTCGTGCTGTATTTGGGGGTAATAAATATGGCCCTATGCCACATATTGCCTCGACGAAATCTTTATCTGGCCACGCATTAGGTGCAGCTGGCGTCAATGAAGCGATCTACAGTCTTATCATGATGGAAAATAAATTTATTGCGCCATCAGTGAATATTGAAGAACTAGATCCTTTAGCTAAAGATCTCCCTATTGTGACGAAACGTATTGATAATATTGAAGTGAAAACAGCGATTTCAAATAGCTTCGGTTTTGGCGGCACAAATGCCTGCCTTGTATTCTCAACAAAAAATCTTTAAAGCATAAGCGCAAGCAATACTTTCCGTTCTTCGTTTGCGAGAATGTTGTAGGTTCTGCACGCGGATTGATTATTCATACATTCAACCGCCATATTTTTCTTTGAAAAAAATTCCAACATTTTTGGCTCAAGATGTTCTTGTATATTTCCAGTGCCCAATAAAATAATTTCAATATTGAGAGATTCAATAGCTTCAAAACTATTTTCTTTAATATCTTTAATGGTTTTGACTGGCCATTCAAGAAGGAGTTGATTAGGCGTTATGATAAGACTTGTTTGATGGCGCTCTTGATTGACTTCCACCCAGTTTAAATCATACCCTGTGATGAGATTTTTATTATCAGATTGAATTAAGTGAAATTTCATAACATCGTGTTTTTAAAGAAATAAATTGAATCAAAACCCTCTCATTTGTTGGCGGAATGGGCGTTCACAAGGTAAGATATCATATATTCAAATTTAGGTAATTAAATTGGCTCAGCTTAAAAAATCATCGAAATTAAATAACGTCTGTTATGACATTCGCGGACCTGTTCTAGCACACGCAAAAAAAATGGAAGAAGAAGGTCATCGCATTATCAAGCTTAATATTGGTAATCCAGCAGCCTTTGGATTTGAAGCGCCTGAAGAGATTGTTCAAGACGTGATTCGCAATATGGGTAAAGCATCTGGTTATACCGATAGCAAAGGCCTTTTTGAGCCAAGAAAATCCATTATGCATTACACGCAGGAAAAAAATATTCCAAATGTCGATGTAGATGATGTGATTATTGGTAATGGTGTTTCAGAGCTTATTGTGATGGCGATGCAGGCATTGCTAGATAACGATGATGAAGTCTTAATTCCTATGCCGGATTATCCGCTATGGACCGCAGCTGTAACGTTGGCAGGTGGAAAGCCTAGACATTATTTATGTGATGAAGCTGCAAGCTGGTATCCGGATCTTAAAGATATCGAAAGTAAAATCACCAGCAAAACAAAAGCGATTGTAGTGATCAATCCAAATAATCCGACAGGCGCACTTTATACGAAAGATATTCTAGAAGGTATTATTCAAATCGCGAGAAAACATAAACTCGTTGTTTTTGCAGACGAGATTTATGACAAAGTTGTTTACGATAAAAAGAAACATATTTCAATTGCGTCTCTTGCAGATGATATTCTTTTTGTCACATTTAATGGCCTGTCAAAAAACTATCGCGCATGTGGTTATCGCGCAGGATGGTTAGTGGTATCTGGAAACAAGAAAGAATCTACGGATTATATTGAAGGTCTTAACATGTTAGCTTCCATGCGTTTATGTGCAAACGTTCCAGGGCAGCTTGCTATTCAAACTGCTTTAGGGGGGTATCAAAGTATTGATGATCTTGTAGCTCCAACAGGACGATTATTTAAGCAAAGAGAACTTGCTTACGACATGCTCGTTTCTATACCTGGTGTCACTTGTGTTAAGCCAGAAGCTGCGATGTATCTATTTCCTAAATTAGATCCTAAGATTTATCCAATTAAAGATGATCAAGAATTTATTTTAAAATTATTGATCGATAAGAAAGTATTGTTAGTTCAAGGCACAGGATTTAATTGGAAAGATCCTGATCATATAAGAATAGTATTCTTACCAAATGAAGACGATCTAAAAGAATCAATTAAGCGTATTGCCAATTACCTCGAAAACTTTAAGAAAAATACTGCGAACTAGAAAGTTAGAGCTGATGAAAAGAATGAATATAGGTTTGTTAGGTATCGGCACAGTGGGTGGCGGTGTATTTGAACTTTTAAAATCAAACATTAAAGAAATACAACGTAAGACATCTGCTGATATGAAAATTGTCGCGGTGGCAGATAAAAATATTGCGCGCGCAAAAGAAATTGTTGGAAGCTCGATTGAAGTTACTGATGACGCATTCAAGCTAGTTGCTGATAAAGAGATTGATATCATTGTTGAGCTTATAGGTGGCACCACTATCGCAAAAGATTTGGTTGTGAAGGCGATTGAAAATAAGAAACATGTTGTGACAGCCAATAAAGCATTACTCGCAAATTTCGGAAATGAATTATTTCAATTAGCCAAAAAAAATAACGTCACTATAGCTTTTGAAGCTTCAGTCGCTGGCGGTATACCTATTTTAAAATCAATTAGAGAAGGTTTAGCTGGTAATAAGATTGAGTGGGTAGCAGGCATTATTAATGGCACTACTAATTTTATTTTGTCTGAGATGCGTGAAAAAGGTATCTCATTCGCAAAAGCTCTATCTGAGGCACAATCATTAGGTTACGCAGAAGCAGACCCTACATTTGATATTGAAGGTATTGATGCTGCGCATAAATTAACAATTCTTGCTGGTTTATCTTTTGGCATCCCCATGAGCTTTAAAGATGTATATGTGGAAGGTATTAAAGCGCTTGAGCAAAAAGATATTCGGTATGCGGAAGAGTTAGGTTATCGCATTAAATTATTGGGCATCGCTAAAAAAAGAGATCAAGGTATTGAATTACGGGTTCACCCAACTTTAATTCCTGAAAAACGTTTAATTGCAAATGTGAATGGTGCCATGAACGCTGTTGTGGTTAAAGGTAATATGGTTGGACCAACACTCTACTATGGTGCTGGTGCAGGAGCATTGCCAACTGCGAGTGCTGTTGTTGCTGATCTTATTGATATATCTAGATCATCTCAGGTTCCGTTTCATGGTTTTGATGAAAGCAAAATTGATTCAATTCCTATTTATAAAATTGATGATGCGATTAGTGGTTATTATTTAAGAATTCGAGTTTCAGATAAGCCAGGTGTTTTAGCTGAGATCACAAAATTATTTGGCGATAAGAAAATTTCTATTGATGCGATGCTTCAAAAAGAACCTCAAGAAGATGAATCTGAAGCAGACATTGTTATATTAAGTCATTTAGCAGTTGAGAAAGATATCAATGCTGTGATTCAGTCTATTGAGTCGTTGTCAGCCACCATTGGAAAAGTTATTAAAATTAGATTAGAAGAACTTAGTAAATAAAGGCTTTATGAAATACATTTCAACACGTGGTCAATCAAAGCCACTTTCTTTTTCTGAGATTTTATTAGGCGGACTTGCACCTGACGGCGGTTTGTATCTTCCAGAGTACTATCCTCAATTTTCAGATAAAGACTTAAACAGTATGCGAGGTATGAGTTATGCAGAACTTGCATTTCATATTATTTCTAAATTCGTAGATGACATACCAAAAGATGATTTAAAAGCGATTATCAAGAAAACATACACAAAAGAGGTGTATGCATTTTCAAGGGTACAACAAAAAGCAGAAGATATTACCCCTATTTTAAAAGTTAAAGATAATCTCTATATTCTCTCGCTTTCAAATGGGCCGACACTTGCATTTAAAGATATTGCTATGCAATTGCTTGGTAATCTCTTTGAATATGTTCTTGCAAAAGAAAATGCAGAAATTAATATTCTAGGCGCAACTTCGGGAGACACTGGCTCTGCTGCTGAATATGCCATGCGAGGAAAAAAAGGTATTAATGTTTTTATGTTATCGCCCTATCAAAAGATGAGTCGTTTTCAATCAGCTCAGATGTTTAGTATCCAAGACCCTAATATTTTTAATTTAAGCATCAAAGGCGTCTTCGATGATTGCCAAGATATTGTTAAGGCAGTATCTAATGATTTAGATTTCAAAAGAGATATGAAAATTGGCGCGGTAAACTCAATTAATTGGGGTAGGATTTTAGCGCAGATCGTTTATTACTTTAAAGGCTATCTTGCTGTTGCCAAAAATAATGAGGAAGTGAGCTTTACTGTTCCCACAGGTAACTTTGGTAATATTTGTGCAGGTCATATAGCACGTATGATGGGCCTTCCAATTAAGAGACTTGTAGTTGCTACAAATGAAAATAATGTATTAGATGAGTTTTTTAAGACAGGCATGTATAAGCCGCGTGACTCTGAAAATACTTTTCATACCTCAAGTCCTTCAATGGATATATCTAAAGCATCTAATTTTGAACGATTCATTTTTGACTTAATTGGGCGGGATAGCGAAAAATTAAATGCATTATGGAAATCAATCGATCAGGGTGGTAATTTTAATTTAAACCAAGAAGGTGTCTTTGAAAAAATTAAAGATTTTGGATTTACCTCCTCCTCGAGTACACACAAAGAACGTATTCATTACATTAAAGAAATTTACAATCAATATAAGATCATCATTGATACGCACACAGCGGATGGATTTAAAGCAGCCTATGAGCATATGGATGAGAATGTGTCAATGATTGTTCTTGAGACAGCATTACCTACTAAATTTGAAGACTCTATTGTAGAAGCAATCAATCAAAAACCTGAGAGACCTGAATCATTAAAGCATTTAGAAAGTCTTCCACAAAGGTTTGAAGTTTTAGATAATCAGGTTGAAAAAGTTAAAACATTTATAAGGCAAAACGTCTAAGATCATGAAGCAATATTTGGATTTACTTAATCACGTTAAAAACCATGGCGATATTAAGCATGATCGAACAGGTACAGGGACTATTTCCGTGTTCGGCTATCAAATGCGCTATGACTTATCCCAAGGCTTTCCTTTATTAACCACTAAAAAAGTCCATTTAAAATCTATTATTCATGAGCTTTTGTGGTTTTTAAGTGGCAGTACAAATATTAAGTACTTAAAAGATAATGGTGTGAGTATCTGGGATGAATGGGCTGATGAAAATGGCAACCTAGGCCCGGTATATGGTTATCAATGGAGAAGTTGGCCTACTGCTGATGGAAAACATATAGATCAGATTACTGATTTAATAGAGTCAATTAAAAAAAATCCAGACTCAAGAAGATTAATCGTTTCAGCTTGGAATGTTTCAGAAATTTCAAAGATGAAACTACCACCTTGTCATGCATTTTTCCAATTTTATGTTTCGAATGGAAAATTATCTTGTCAGCTTTATCAAAGAAGTGCAGATATTTTTTTGGGCGTGCCATTTAATATTGCATCTTATGCGCTTCTTACAATGATGGTAGCCCAGGTATGTTCATTACAGCCTGGTGATTTTATTCATACATTAGGTGATGCGCACATTTATTCTAATCATATGGAGCAGGTCAACGAGCAACTATCAAGAACACCTAAAACTTTACCTCGCATGAAAATAAATCCTGAAGTTAGAAGTATTTTTGACTTTAAATTCGAAGATTTTGTTTTAGAAAATTACGATCCAGACCCTGCTATTAAAGCGCCTGTTGCAGTCTAGTGTCTAAACTATCTATTATTGTTGCTATGAGTTCTAACCGTGTCATTGGTGTGAACAATACGCTGCCATGGCATCTTAGCGAAGATCTAAAGCATTTTAAATCTTTAACGGCAGGACATACCATTATTATGGGTCGAAAAACTTATGAGTCTATCGGTCGAGCGCTTCCTAATAGAAGAAATATTGTAATTAGCCGAAACACAGAAACTTTATATGAAGGGACAGAAGTTGTGCATAGCATTGAAGATGCTTTTTCAATTTCGAAACATGATGATGAAGTATTTGTGATAGGGGGTTCAAATATATACGAACAAGCGTTAAATTTAGTCGATCATTTATATATTACAGAAATTAAGAAAAGCTTTTCGGGGGATGCTTTTTTTCCTGAGATCAATAAATCAATATGGACTGAGTCTTCAAGAGAAGATCATATTGCAAATGATGGACTTGAATTTTCTTTTGTAAATTATCAAAAAAATATTAAATAGATACGCAATCTACAAAGTAGTGCGCCTTACCATCAATCTTTTGTTTTACTAATCCGTGATTATCTGTTTCAAATCCTGGGAATTTCTCATTGAAATCTCGTGCAAATTTTAAATAATCCACAATAATTTTGTTAAAACGCTCGCCAGGGATGAGAAGGGGAATACCTGGTGGATATGGCGTGAGAAGTACCGCTGTAATTCTTCCTTCTAGATCATCAATCGCAACACGTTCAATTTCTTTATGAGCCATTTTTGAAAAAGCATCTGTTGGCTTCATTGCAGGGACCATATCAGAGAGATACATTTCAGTTGTCAGTCTTGCAATGTCATGTTTTTTATAGATTTCATGAATCTGTGTGCATAAATCTTTTAACCCAATACGTTCATAGCTTGGTTGCTTCTGAATAAACTCAGGTAATACTTTCCATAAGGGTTGATTCTTATCGTAATCATCCTTAAATTGTTGAAGCGCTGCAACCAGCGTATTCCATCGGCCTTTAGTAATGCCGATCGTAAACATAATAAAGAATGAGTAGAGCCCTGTTTTTTCTACAATAACGCCGTGTTCTGCTAAGTATTTTGTAACAATAGAAGCGGGTATGCCAAACTCGTCAGAAAACTCACCATCAACATTGAGTCCCGGAGTAATGATTGTTGCTTTAATTGGGTCGAGCATATTAAAACCATCAGCAAGATTACCAAATCCATGCCAATGATCATTGGCATTTAACATCCAGGCATCTCGATCTTCAAGACCCTCATCTGATAAATCATTAGGGCCCCAAACTTTAAACCACCAGTCAGACCCCCATTCAATATCTACTTTTCGCATAGCACGTCTAAAGTCTAATGCTTCCATGAGCGACTCTTCCACAAGCGCTTTACCACCAGGCTCTTCCATCATTGCAGCAGCGACATCGCAACTCGCAATGATGGAATATTGTGGACTGGTAGAGCTATGCATCAAGAAAGATTCATTAAAGACTTCACGATCAAGTTTATTTTTTTCTGCATCTTGGACAAGAATTTGAGATGCTTGGCTCAAACCTGCTAAAAGTTTATGTGTAGATTGCGTTGAGAAAATAAGGCTATCTTTACAACGCGGACGATCAGCACCAATGGCATGATAGTCACCGTAAAAGTCATGGAATGTTGCATGCGGTAACCAAGCTTCATCAAAATGAAGCGAATCAATTTTTCCATCTAACATTTCTTTAATTTCTTCAACGTTATAAAGAATGCCGTCATAAGTTGATTGTGTAATTGTTAATACGCGAGGCTTATCTTTTTTATTTGTGATGAATGGATTCTTTTGAATTTTGTCTTGAATATTTTTCCATTCAAATTCTTTTTTAGGGATAGGTCCAATAATGCCAAAGTGATTCCTTGTTGGCATTAAGAAAATTGGAATAGCGCCAGTCATAATAATAGAGTGCAATACCGATTTATGGCAATTTCGATCTACGATTACAATATCACCTGGTGCTACTGTTGAATGCCAAACCATCTTATTAGACGTCGATGTACCGTTTGTAACAAAATAGAGATGATCAGAGTTATATATACGCGCTGCATTTCTTTCTGAAGCGCCTACAGGGCCTGTGTGGTCGAGCAATTGTCCTAATTCATCTACTGCATTACATACGTCAGCTCGAAGCATATTTTCGCCAAAAAATTGGTGAAACATTTGACCGACAGGGGACTTTAGAAAAGCAACACCACCTGAATGGCCAGGGCAATGCCAAGAGTAAGAGCCGTCGCCTGCATAGTGAGTAAGGGCTTTGAAGAATGGTGGAGGCAAGCTATCTAAATAAGTTCTTGCTTCACGCACAATATAACGCGCCACAAACTCAGGCGTATCCTCATGCATATGAATAAAACCATTAAGCTCTCTTAAGATTTCATTTGGAATGTGACGACTTGTTCTTGTTTCGCCATGGAGGAATATTGGAATTTCTTCATTGCGAAATCTAATTTCATCTACGAAATTTTTTAATTGCTCAAGAGCGGTTTGATTTTCTTCAACAAACTCTTCGTCGTCAATAGAAAGAATAAATGCAGAAGCTCGACTTTGTTGTTGAGCAAATGAAGATAGATCACCATAGCTTGTAACACCAAGCACTTCGAAATTTTCTTCCTCGATCGCTTTTGCTAAAACTCTGATACCAAGACCAGATGAATTTTCAGATTTGAAGTCTTCGTCAATGATGACTACGGGGAAGTTAAATTTCATATTAACCCTTTATATTTTAGGTAATGTTACGCCTACTTGGCCTTGGTATTTTCCACCACGATCTTTGTAGGATGTTTCACATACTTCATCGGACTCAAAGAATAGCACTTGAGCGCAACCTTCGCCTGCATAAATTTTTGCTGGAAGAGGTGTGGTATTACTAAATTCTAGGGTCACATAACCTTCCCATTCTGGTTCAAAAGGTGTGACGTTAACAATGATGCCGCATCGCGCATAAGTCGATTTACCTAAACATACTGTGAGCACACTTCTTGGAATTCTGAAATATTCAACTGTCCTTGCAAGCGCGAATGAATTTGGCGGAATGATGCAATAGTCAGCGTTAAATTCCACGAAAGAATTTGGGTCGAAATTTTTGGGATCGACGATCGTGCTATTAATATTAGTAAATACTTTAAATTCATTAGCGCATCGAATGTCATATCCATAACTCGATGTGCCATAAGAGACGATCTTTTGATTGTCTTTCTCGCGAACAAGTTTAGGCTCGAAGGGCTCAATCATGCCATGTTCTTCGGCCATCTTTCTTATCCATTTATCTGATTTTATCGTCATAATTTTCTTGTCTCAAAAAAGAAAAATCCCGTTTGCACAATCTTGACGCTACGGGATTTCTAATGATTTAAATTTTCATTACTTTAGAGCTTATTTTCACCGATTTCAATACTCTGACGCCAAAATTGTTCAGGCTTGTCAAAGATAATTTTGGACTCAGCAGGGTCGGCACTACCAGCAGGGTAGGTAAAGACTGGGCTCTTATCTTCATTCCAGGCTTTAATTACTGGATCAAGGAGTCTCCATGATGCTTCCACCTCATTGATATGGAGGTATAAAGATTGGTCGCCTTGCATCAAATTAAGAAGGAGTGATTCATAAGCATCTACACTTTCATCCCCTGTAATTCTATTTGGGGCGTCCATAGCTACCGTTCTTACTTTGGTATCAAGCCCTGGAATTTTCGTTTGGATTTCAAAGCGGGTAAATTCTTCAGGTTGAATACTAATGACGAGCCAGTTATCAGCTTGCTCAGGAAGTGAAAGCGGTGCTTTTTTAAACTTAATGGCTATCGCCGTATCGGATGCGTGAAGGCGTTTTGCTGTTCTGACATAAATAGGAACACCTTTCCATCGTGGTGTATTAATGTAGAACTTAAGCGCTGCGTATGTCTCAACTACACTATTTGGATCATCTAATTCTTCCAAATAACCTTTAACTTCTTCACCATTGATTTTACCCCGGCCATATTGCGCCTTAAAAGCATGTTTCTTGAGTTCATTAAGGGGAATAGGTGTAATGGATTCGAGTACTTTAATTTTTTCAGCGCGAATGTTTTCAGGGCTTAATATTTGTGGCATCTCCATCGTTGTTAATGCAAGCATTTGCATGAGATGACTTTGAATCATATCCCTTAAAGCGCCAGTCGCATCATAAAACTGAGTTCTTTCTCCTACGCCTAGCGTTTCATTATTTGTAATTTGAATATGGTCGATATGTTCATGCGTCCAAAGCGGATCAAATATATGATTTGCAAAACGTGTGAGCAGAATATTTTGTAATGCTGATTTACCAAGGTAATGATCAATACGATAAATCTGTGTTTCTTTTAAATGTTTGGTGATTGATTTTTGAAGTGCTTGAGCTGTTTCTAAATTGGTACCAAACGGTTTTTCAATGACGACACGACGCCAAGCCTTGCTTTCATCCGTTAAGCCGACGCTCGCGAGTAAATCAACAATCGAAGCAAAGTCAGATGGTCTGACAGATAAAAAGAAAGCTAAATTTTGTGGGAAGGTCGATGCGTCGGAAAGTCTTTCGCTGAGTCGTTTAAAAGCATTACTATGATCAGGCGGATTCGCGTGATAAAAATTTCTAGCAATAAAACGATCAAATACTTTTGCGTCGTAATTTTTTTTGAATTTAATATCAAGCATGGACTTGATGTCATCTCGCCATGCTGATTCTTCAACTTCAGATCTTCCCACTGAAAGAATTTTCATTCTCTCTGGCAATCTGCCGAGAGAATCAAGTCTAAAAAGACCTGGAATAAGTTTTATTCTAGAAAGGTTCCCACTTGCACCGAAGAGGACTAAGGTGCAGTCATCAATTTTTGTCATAGATATTTAAGAATGTAAAAAAGTTATTTAGATTTTTTTACTACATGACCACCAAATGCATTACGCATTACTGATAGTAATCTATAGCCATAACCTTGTTTTTCTTGGCTTCTGAATCTCACTTGCAATGCAAGTGTAAGCACTGGTGTTGGAATACCTTGTTCGATTGATTCAACAACAGTCCATCTGCCTTCGCCTGAGTCAGCTACATAAGGGGCAATTTCATCGAGCGCTTGATCTTCTTTAAGAGCATCAGCAGTTAAATCCAATAACCAACTTCTGACCACGGAGCCATGTTTCCATAATTCTGTAATTTGCGCTAAATCAAGTTTAAATTCACTTTTGCCTTTAAGAAGCTCAAGGCCTTCAGCAAATGATTCCATCATGCCGTATTCGATACCATTGTGAATCATTTTAGTGAAGTGACCTGAACCTACAGGACCTACATGAGCCCAGCCACGATCTGCGTGAGCTAGTGCCTGAAGAATAGGTTTCATTGTGTCTGCAACTTCTTGTTTTGCGCCTACCATTAAGCAGTAGCCGTTTGCTAAACCCCATATACCACCTGATGTACCGCAATCCATAAAACCAATACCTTTTTCTTCAAGCAATTTACCAATGCGCTGAGAGTCTTTGTAATTTGAATTGCCACCGTCAATAATAATGTCGCCTTTATTGAGCATTGGAATGAGTTCTTTGATTTGTTCTTCGGTTGGATTTCCTGCTGGCACCATAAGCCACACGATTTTTTGACCATCTAATTTTGCTACAGCATCTGCAACTGAGTTTGCGCCAATAATTTTTGCTTTTTCTTCGAGTGTTTTTACAACTTCTGCGCTTCGGTCAAAGCCTACAACAGAAATACCTTTTTGAACAAGACGAGTAGCCATATTGCCACCCATTTTTCCGAGACCAATCATTGCTAATTTCATTTTTTTACCTTTTTATGGAAGATTTGTCGTTGCTTAATCTTTTGGAATAAAGCAAATTAGTTTAAAGTCCGATAGAAGTTAGATTATATCAAACGCAAGCTTCTTCAAGGAATTGATTTCGATATAAAATCCATATTATTTTGAAAGATTTACATGAATTTGAAACAAATTAAATGGCATTCATTTGAAAGCCAAGTTTCTCTTGATCAAGCCGCTATGGAGAGGGTTGTAGCCCTAGCTGAGTCTTCAATTAAAACGCGAGGCCAGTTTCATCTTGTATTAGCGGGAGGATCGACACCCAAAAACGTCTATACACTTCTTAAAAATGTCAAAACAGATTGGCATAAATGGCAGGTCTATTTTGGAGATGAGAGATGTCTTGATTCCGGTCACCAAGATCGAAATAGCACTATGGCATTTGAAGCATGGCTCAATCATATCGATATTCCAGTCCAAAACATTCATGCAATTCCAGCTGAACTTGGTCCAGTAGAAGGTGCGCATTTGTATAACCAAACACTAAGCCAGGTAGGTGATTTTGATCTAGTCCTTTTAGGGCTTGGTGAAGATGCTCATACGGCAAGTTTATTCCCAGGACATAGTTGGGATAATAATTTAGACACTTTAGCGGTTTTTGATGCGCCCAAGCCGCCACCATTAAGAATATCTATGTCGCCAGCACGCTTAAGTCGATCTAAATCTGTACTTTTCTTGGTCAGTGGAAAAGAGAAACAAACAGCGATAAATCAATGGAAAGCAGGGGATTTAATACCTGCAAGCACAGTTACTTGTAACAACGGGGTAGATGTATTTTGTTTTAACGTAAGTTAGGTTTTTTGAATCACAATATTTGGGAATTTATTGCTGTAATCTTGGGCGAGTTTAGATACCTTAACGGCTGTTAAACGAGCAATTTTCTTGTAAGTTTTTGCAGCGCTACTTTCAGGTTCAGCTACCACTGTTGGATTACCATTATCAGCTTGCTCTCTAATCTTAATGTCTAAAGGTAGGCTTCCTAAAAGAGATACACCATAATCCTGACACATTTTTTCAGCACCACCCGATCCAAAGATATGTTCTTCGTTGCCACATTTTGAGCATGTGTGCATAGCCATATTTTCTACAATACCAATAATTGGAATATTTACTTTTTCAAACATCTTTAGTCCGCGCCTAGCATCAAGTAAGGCGATATCTTGCGGTGTGGTAACGATAATCGCGCCTGTGACAGGTACTTTTTGAGATAATGTGAGTTGAATATCGCCGGTGCCAGGAGGTAAATCAACAACAAGATAATCAAGGTTATCCCACCTTGTTTCTTTTAAAAGCTGTTCGAGTGTGCCTGTCACCATAGGACCGCGCCATACCATGGGCGTTTCTGTATCTACAAGGAACCCAATCGACATAGCTTGAATGTTGTGAGCCATAATTGGCTCCATAGATTTACCATCTTTGCTCTCAGGCTTTTTGTATATCCCTAACATTTGAGGCTGGCTTGGACCATATATATCAGCATCCAAAATACCTACGCGAGCGCCTTCAGCAGATAAAGCTAAGGCGAGATTGACTGCGGTTGTAGATTTTCCTACGCCACCTTTTCCTGAAGCGACAGCAATAATGTTTTTAACACTAGGAATAAGCGCTATACCTTTTTGAGCTGCGTGAGATGTGATTTTAAAATCAACCTCAATATTTAAATTAACTTCAGGCAGTGTTTTTTTAATTTGAGTCGCAATCAAATTTTTGATGTCATTTAATTGACTATTAGCCGGGTAACCAAGCAAGACTTTGATATCAATATCATTGTCTTTAATTGAAATACTCTTGATAGATTTATCGTTAATCAGGTTGTCGTTTGTATTGGGATCAACAACATCCTTTAATAGATCTTTTATTTGTTGTTCTGAGTGTGTCATGAGATGGTAATTTTAACCTATCTTAGTTGAGGCGTCATTTGATAGAATAGGGACTTAGTCAAATCAATAAAGTTTCTCAATTCATGCGAAAGATCTTAGTCACTTCAGCCTTGCCGTACGCGAATGGAAGCATTCATTTAGGCCATTTAGTGGAATATATCCAAACTGATATTTGGGTTAGATTTCAAAAGATGCAAGGCCATGAGGCTTATTATGTATGCGCGGATGATACGCATGGAACCCCTATTATGCTTAGAGCAGAAAAAGAGGGTATTACACCAGAAGCGCTAATTAAAAAAGTACATATAGAGCACTCGAAAGATTTTTCTGATTTTTTTGTAAATTTTGATAATTTTTATTCTACAAATTCCTCTGAAAATCTTGAGCTATCTCAAACTGTATATAAAAAACTTAAACAGAATAAAAAGATTTATACAAAAACTATAGAGCAATTTTACGACCCTGTAAAAGAAATGTTTTTACCTGATCGCTTTATTAAAGGTGAATGTCCTAAGTGTCACGCTAAAGATCAATATGGTGATTCATGTGAGGTTTGTGGTGCAACGTATGGGCCTACAGAATTAATTAACCCTACATCTTCGGTCTCAGGCTCCGTTCCAATTAGGAAAGAAACGGAGCATTACTTCTTCAAGCTTTCAGAATGTGAAACATTTTTAGCTGATTGGACATCCTCAGGAACACTCCAGCAAGAAGCTGCAAATAAAATGAAAGAGTGGTTTAAATCTGGCTTGGCGGATTGGGATATTTCGAGAGATGCACCTTATTTTGGTTTTGAAATTCCTGATGCGCCAGGTAAATATTTTTATGTATGGCTTGATGCGCCTATTGGTTATATGGCGAGCTTTAAAAAACTTTGTGAAGATAAAAAAATTAATTTTGATGAGTTTTGGAACGCAGATTCAAAAACAGAGTTATATCATTTTATTGGAAAAGATATTCTTTATTTCCATGCATTATTTTGGCCAGCAACATTAGAATTTTCTGGCTATAGAAAACCGACAAAGATTTTTGCACATGGTTTTCTCACAGTAAATGCAGAAAAGATGTCTAAATCTCGCGGCACTTTTATCACAGCCAGAAGTTACTTAGATTATATTAAAAATCCAGATTACCTTCGATATTATTACGCTGCCAAATTAAATAGTACGATGGAAGATATAGATTTGAATTTAGATGATTTCTTATCGCGAGTGAATAGTGATCTTGTAGGTAAGTTTATTAATATTGCAAGTCGAACATCAGGATTCATCCATAAATATTTTGAAGGCAAGCTCTTTCTTGACGATTCAAAAACTGAAAAAGAACATATTGCTATCACTCAGAAATGTAAAGACATAGAAACTGAAATCAAAAACTGCTTTGAATCTAGGGAGTATAGCCGTGCAGTTCGAGAAATTATGCGTGTGGCAGATATTACAAATGAGTACGTCAACACAAAAGCACCTTGGACACTTGCAAAAGATGATGCACAACATAAAACAGGCTCTGATTTGCATGTGATATGTAGCAGAAGCCTTGAAGCTTTTAGAAGGCTCTCTATATATCTCGCACCCGTATTGCCAAAACTCACGGCAGACATTGCAAAATTTTTTAATGAAAAAGAATTTAAGTCATTCAAAGATCTTGATAAGAAAGATATTACCGTTAACGAGTATCAGCACATATTAACTAGAGTTGAAAAGAAAGATATCGATATGATGATTGAATCAAATAAAGAATCCTTAGATAAAAATAATGAATCTTCGAAAAAGGCAGCAGTCGATCAATCGACTATTTCGATCGATGATTTTATGAAGATTGATTTAAGAGTCGCGCTTATTAAAGAAGCTTCTTTTGTAGAGGGCGCAGATAGTCTTTTAAGGTTAAGTTTAGATCTTAATGACGGTCGCCCAAGACAAGTTTTTGCAGGGATTAAATCTAAATATAATCCTGATCAGCTTGTTGGAAAGTTAACAGTCATGGTTGCTAATTTAAAGCCAAGGCAAATGAAATTTGGCTTATCTGAAGGTATGGTACTTGCTGCAAGTGATGAATCAGATGGGCCATTTGTTCTTTTTCCAGATCAAGGCGCCAAGCCTGGTATGCGTATTAAATAATTAACTACGATTAATTTCTAAGTAAATTTTTTCTAAAGTTTTTGATGGATCTTTTGATTGGGTAATGGGTCTTCCAATGACTAAATGACTGGATCCGGCTTTAATAGCCTCAATAGGCGTCATGGTTCTCACTTGGTCATTTGCAATATCATCTGCCATTCTTATTCCTGGTGTTACAAACAAAAATGATGGACTAAAGTGATTTTTTAAGAAAACCAAATCTTTAGCAGAGCATACGATACCATGAAGTCCATTTTTTTCAGTTAATTTAGCAAGATGCAATACCTGGTCTTCTAAATTTCTGGATATACCAATTTCTTCTAAAGTTTTTTGATCCATACTTGTTAATACAGTCACTGCAATAAGAAGAGGTGGCTGTTTAGCTTTACTCACACCTTCGAGTGCTGCTTCCAACATATTGCTTCCTCCAGAAGCATGCACATTGAGCATCCATACTCCTAATTGACTCGCAGCCTCACATGCTTTTCTAACAGTAGTGGGAATATCATGAAATTTAAGATCTAAAAATACTTTGAAATTTTTAGTTTGAAGATACTCGATGAGAGAAGGACCAGTTGCTGTAAATAATTCTTTGCCGACTTTTAAATTGCAATACTCTGGATTAAGTTGTGAAACTAAAGTTTTTGCTTCTGCAAGATTTGCATAATCAAGAGCTACGGTAACTTTATGCTTTGCTGTCATTAATTAATTTCATTTATCTCAGTAGGTTCTGAAGGCAGCGCTTCCCAAGCATTACAAGCAGGGCATTGCCAATGGTGTTGTTTGGCTTTAAAGCCACAACTGCTGCATGTAAATAAACGTCGATTGCCAATAGCATTACGAACAGTTTGTTGAATAAGTTGGATGTCTTGTTCTTTATGCTTACTATTCATGGCACGGGCTTGAAATAATTGATCTAGTGCTTGAAGGCTTGGCTTTCTTATAAGCTCTTTTCGCGCGAGCTCTTCAGCCATTTCCGAGCCTTGTAATTTTAATGTTGCTTCATAGATTACGTTAAGTAGTGATCTTAATTTGTAATTTTCAAAATAAAGATTTAGAAGCGATAAACCTTCTTCGGGTTTTTTGAGTTTTTCAAATGAATTAAGTATCTTGGCTGCGACAAGACCTAGAGATTCAGGATCTTGAAACTCAATTTTTTTCCAGTGATTGATCGCTTTATTATGATCGCCATCTTCAGCATCCAAATCACCAAGTAAAATATTTGCACGAACACATTTCTTATGTGCGTCGAGCGCATTGTTAAGCGACTTAACTGCTGACTTTTTATCTTTATCTAAAATCGAATTCAGTGCGATTTCACAATGGTAATGACTAATTTGTAATCTGAATGAAACACCTGATTCTTTTTCTAATTTTGTAGCCATATTAATTGCGTTTTGCCATTCACGTTCTTTCACGTAAATCTCAAGCAAAGCATTAGATGCATATTGTTTATATTTTCCAGATTCTAACTTTAGAAATAACTCTTCAGCGCGATCAAATAAGCCGGCTTTAAGATAATCTTGAGCTAATTCAGCTTTCACGGATTCTTCTTGTGAGGGATTAAGGTCACGATTTTCTAATAAATCTAAATGCATATTGATAGCGCGATCAATATGACCTATACGCCTTAAGATACTGCCTAAGGCAAAGTGTAATTCAAGGGATTCATTATTAATACGAACAGCATCCATAAAAGCGTTTACTGCTTTTTCGTATTGATTAGTGATAAGGTAATTAAGGCCTTTAAAGTAGGTCGCAGGAAGGCTTGTAGACTCCTTCATAAGTTGTTTAATATCAATGCGAGCGGCTACCCAGCCTAATGCAAAGAAGAAGGGAATAACAAGGAGCCACCAATATTCGAATTGAATCATATTTGATTTATTGTATATCTATTAATTGATAGATCAAAAAAAAAGCATATCCTGGTAAGAGGATATGCTTTTAAATGATGTTCAGTCTTATTTATCAACGCGATCTCTAAGTTCTTTACCTGCTTTAAAATGTGGAACATATTTTTCTGGTACTTCTACTTTTGAACCTGTTTTAGGGTTTCTCCCCAAACGAGGTGGTCGGTAATTTAAGCTAAAGCTACCAAACCCTCTAATTTCAATTCTTTTACCTTTGGATAGCGTTTCACCCATGGCATCAAGAATAGTTTTGACCGATAACTCAGCATCTTTATAGACTAACTGAGAGAAGCGGCTAGCAAGTAAGTTGATTAATTTAGACTTCGTCATAAGATTAATTATTTTTTACTATCTAATTTTGCCTTTAATAATGCGCCAAGATTAGTTGTGCCGGCATTATCAGAACTTTCTTCAGATTCTACTTTTTTCTTAGCAGCTTTTGGTTTAGCTGTATTTTTAGACTTTAGTGAAAGTTGAATTGTTTTTTCTTTAGCATCGACATTGAGTATTTTAACTTCAATTTCGTCACCAACTTTAACAACAGTTGATGCATCATCAAGTTTATCTTCGCTGACTTCGCTAATATCAACTGTGCCTTCTACTTGGTCAGCTAAAGTCACTACGATACCAGAAGCATCTGCTGACTTAACTGTGCCTTTAACAAAACTACCTTTGTCGTTAGCTTTTGTGAAGCCTGTAAAGTTGTCGCCTGATAATTGTTTAAGTCCAAGAGAAATTCTTTCTTTCTCAACATCGATTGCCACGATAAGCGCTTCGAGTTCGTCACCCTTTTTAAAGTTTCTAATAGCTTCTTCACCTGTTTTATCCCATGAGATATCAGATAAATGGATGAGACCGTCTATGCCGCCATCAAGACCGATAAAGATACCGAAATCAGTGATTGATTTAATAGGGCCGCTAACTTTGTCACCCTTTTTATGTGTTTCAGAAAATTCTGCCCATGGGTTTGATTTGCATTGTTTCATGCCCAATGAAAGTCTTCTTCTATCTTCATCAATTTCAAGAATCATGACTTCAACTTCATCACCTAGCTGTGCAATTTTTCCTGGGTGAATATTTTTATTTGTCCAGTCCATTTCTGAAACGTGAACTAACCCTTCAATACCTGCTTCAATTTCAACGAATGCACCGTAATCAGTTAAATTAGATACTTTACCGAATAGGCGAGTGCTTACTGGATATCTTCTTGATAAGCCTTTCCAAGGATCATCGTCGAGTTGTTTTAAACCTAATGAAACACGATTTTTTTCTTGATCAAATTTAAGCACTTTAGCTTCAACTTCATCGCCAATATTTAAGATTTCAGATGGATGCTTTACCCGTCTCCATGCTAAGTCAGTAATGTGAAGTAAGCCGTCAATACCGCCTAAGTCAACGAATGCACCGTAATCTGTAATATTCTTAATGATGCCTTTTACAGTAGCACCTTCAGTAAGTGTGCCAATAACAGCATCTCTGTCCGCACCTGAAGATTGTTCCATCACTGCTTTTCTTGAAACAACCACGTTGTTTCTTTTCTTATCAATTTTGATAACTTTAAGATCCCATTCTTTATTTTCAAATGGCGATGTGTCTTTAACAGGTCTCACATCAACGAGAGAGCCTGGTAAGAATGCTGTGATTCCATTTACAGAAACTCTTAGGCCGCCTTTAACGCGACTACTTACAAAACCTTTAACTACCGTTCCTTCGTTCATTGCATCTTCAAGATCAAGCCATGCCTGCATTTTCTTTGCTTTATCTCTTGATAAGATCGTTGAACCGAAACCGTCTTCTAGTTTTTCAATTGCAACTTTAACAAAGTCACCCACTTTAACGTCAAGTCCGCCTTGGTCATTAAGGAATTCTTCTGCTTTGATAACGCTTTCTGATTTAAGTCCTGCGTTTACAATCACAAAGTCATTATCAATAGATATAACTTCGGCTGTAATTACTTCGCCTGAACGCATTTCTTGAAGCGCAATGCTTTCTTCAAATAAAGCTGCGAAACTTTCTGTGGATTTTGATTCTGTATTTTTTGCTGTCGTTGCCATTAAATGTTACCTATAAAGTCCTACCTAGCGATAGGGATGTTAAAATTAGCAATAGATCTTTGAAATCCATTACACCTAAATTTTTTAAGACGTTTGAGACTTTAAACTGAAGAGATGGGTGATGTTATCAACGGCATCAGATATGCTTAATGTGTCTGTATTTATTTCTATAGCGTCTTTTGTTTTTAAGAGGGGTGAGATTTCTCTTTGTAAATCTCGCTCATCTCTTAAAATAATTTCACTTAAAACCGATGCCATATTAGCAGGGTTTCCTTTTGAGATCAACTGTTTATATCTTCTTTCAGCCCTAATTTGAGCGCTTGCAGTTAAGAATATTTTAATGTCAGCATGCGGGAAAACAACTGAAGTCATATCTCGTCCTTCAGCCACCAATCCGGGACTTTTTTCGAAGTTTCTCTGAAAGCCGAGAATTGCCTCTCTTAAAGCCTTATGAACTGCAACTTCAGAAGCTCCGCGACCTGATTCTTCAGTGCGTATAGCTTCTGAGATGTCTTTACTATTGAGTAAAATTTGATCATTTTTGAAGTTTAAATCAGCATTTTCGAGAACTTTGAGAAGTAAGGCTTCGTTATCGAGGGGTATATTTTGTATGCGGCCTGCATAAGCAATCGTACGATAGATTGATCCGGAGTCTAGATAATGAAACCCAAGTTTTTCTGCAACAAGTTTAGCAACTGTACCTTTTCCGGAAGCAGAAGGTCCATCAATCGCAATAATCGGAACGTGAGATGTCATCTATTTCTTTACAATACTTTCTAATACTTCAAAGTAAGTAGGAAATGTTTTATTTACACAAGCTGGATCATTAATGATGATCGGAATATTTTTAAGGCTGACTAATGAAAAACACATCGCCATTCGATGATCATCATAGGTGTCGATCTCTATATTTTCTTTGATGTGAAGAGGAGGGGTGATTTCAATAAAATCTTCACCTTCAACAACCTCTGCACCCAATTTTTTAAGTTCAGTCGCCATAGCTTTAATACGATCAGTTTCTTTAACGCGCCAACTTCCAATGTTATGAAGTTTAGTTGTGCCATTTGCAAATAAAGCTAAGACCGCGAGTGTCATCGCAGCATCTGGTATGTGATTACAATCAAGGTTGATGGCCTGAAGCGTTGAAGCTTTTGAAGTCTTGATCGATCCTTCAAAAATTTGAATTTCAGTGCCCATAAGCGTCAAGGCTTCGGTAAATTTTATATCACCTTGAATGCTATTTTTTCCAATACCTTTGACTTCAATATCCCCGGCAAGCGCACCAGCAGCTAGGAAATATGAAGCTGATGAAGCGTCACCTTCGACAAATATTTCACCCGGACTGACATAACCTCCTGAGCCTGGAATTACAAAGTATTGCCAGTCTATTTTTTTTACTTGAACACCAAATCGATTCATAAGGTTAAGCGTGATATCAATATAAGGTTTTGAAATCAAATCCCCGACAATTTCAATAGAGACTTCTTTTTTTGTAAGAGGGATCGCCATTAATAGAGCTGTTAAGAATTGACTTGAAATATCACCTCTAATTTTTACTGAGCCATTAATAATAATTTCAGAAGGAGATATTTTTAGCGGAGGGTACCCTTCTTCATTAAGATAAGTGATATCAGCATTTAATTGCAAAAGTGCATCGACGAGATCTTTAATAGGACGCTCATGCATTCGAGGCACACCACTTAACATGTAATCACCTTGACTAAATGCTAATGCGGCAGTGAGCGGCCTAAAAGCTGTACCTGCATTACCAAGAAAAATCTTCGCTGACTTATTTTTAAACTGACCTCGTGCACCTTGAATGAGAATGTCACCATTTTCTTTTTGTGTAAGATCAACTTGAAGTATTTTTAATGCCTCAATCATATGATGGGTGTCATCTGATTGAAGTGCATGCTTGATAGTTGTTTCTCCTTTTGCAATAGCAGATAAAAGAAGAATGCGATTAGTAATACTTTTAGATCCAGGAAGAGTAACTTGACCAAAAACAGATTGAACAGCTTTTAATTTCTTTTGGTTCGCCATGTGTTTATATTATTTTGACCATTCGTTTCGAGTTTTACTTGCATTTTCGAATAACGCCAAAATCTTTTTGGTATTTTCCTGTTCAATGGCTTCTTTAAGTAATTTAATTTGATTTTCAAAAAGTTGAATATCTTCAAGAATAAATTTCTTATTTGCGAGTGTAATATCTTTCCACATCTCAGGAGAGCTTGCCGCGATTCTTGTAAAGTCTTTAAATCCACTCGCAGCAAACTTTAAAAGTTCATTTGCATTTTTTCTATGCGTAATCATATCTACAAGAGAGAAGGCTAATAAATGGGGTAGATGACTAATCGTTGAAAATATTTTGTCATGATCGTTATGAGACATATTTGAAACTATGGCGCCTGCATTTTTCCATAGCATTTCGATTTTTTGTTTTGCTTCAAAAGACGTATCTTGATCTGCCGTTAATATGACATTTTTATTTTTAAATAGATCAATATGGGCTGCAGTTGCGCCATGTTTTTCAGATCCAGCAATAGGATGCCCACCAATGAATTGAGAGTATTGTGGGCCTAAAATTTGTTTGGCTGATTCAATGACATCAGTTTTTGTGCTACCCACGTCAGTAATGATCGTGTGTGAAGATAAATGTGGTTGGATTAACTTGAGTATGACCGGAAATTGCGCAACAGGTGTTGCGATAATAATAATATGCGCCTCTGAAATATCTTTCTTTAAATCTTGGCTTGTGCGATCAATAAGTTTTAGTTTAATAGCATCATTGAGGTTATCTTGGTTCCTACCGACGCCCACAATATCGGATGCGAAACCTGATTTTTTTGCAGAGAGTGCAATAGATCCACCAATAAGACCTACACCAAAAATAAGAATTTTATTCACTGTATATAATTGATTTATTTGATATTGTTTAACAATTGAATTGTATCATGTTCACTATTAAATGATCGCCATTCATTATTTATGAATAACTCAAATGGTTTAAAGTGAGTTTTGTAATTCATCTTTTTACTCTCTTTAATCCAGTAGCCTAAATAAACATAATCTAATTTTTTTTCAATGCACCAATTGATAAGCCATAGTATGGAATAAGTACCATAACTGAAGGATTTATCGTTTGTATCAAAAAATGTATAGACTGCAGAAATTCCGTCATCAATTACATCAACAAAACTTATTATTTTTAAATCATCTTGATCTTCAAATTGAATTAATCGACTATCAATATTACTTTGTAATAAAAATTCACTATACTGATTAACTTCATCATCCGTTGTTTTAGATTTTTCATGTCTCGTTTTTTGGTATTCCATGTAAAGCTTAAAATGATTTTCATGAAAGGAAAGTGGAAGGACTGAAGCTTTTAAATGCTGATGTTTCTTTATGTTCCTTTTAAAGCTTTTAGAGGATATAAAATTTTTAACATTAATGCGAATAGGTATGCATGCATTACAAAGTTCACAATAAGGTTTATATGTAAACTTACCACTTCTTCGGAAACCTTCCTTAATGAGATCATTGTAATGACGTTGGCTAACAAGATGATGGGGTGTGGCAACTAATGATTGTGAGGCGCGGCCTTCTAGATAACCACATGCATAACTTGTAGTGACATAGAATTGAATTTTATGACTTGAAAGTTCGTCAGGAAGACTCATGTTTTAATATAATTATTAAGCAATCGAATAAATTGATTACGCGTAATTTCTTTAGCGCCAAAACTTAAAAGATGTTTTGTTTTCATTTGACAGTCTATCATTTTAACGCCCATCTTTTTTAAATATTGGACAGCAAGTACAAATGCAATTTTTGAGGCATCTGTTTCATAGTGAAACATAGATTCTCCGAAAAAAACATCATCCAAAATAATCCCATAAAGACCGCCAACGAGATTTCCATTAAAATAAATTTCAAAAGAGTGAGCTATTTTCATTTGATGTAATTCTGAATAGGCGTTAATAATGCGCTCATCAATCCAAGTTCCATCTTGATCTTTTCGTTTAACTTCACTGCAGCTTTTAATGACAGATAAAAAATTCTTATCTACTTCAAATTGATAATTATTTTTTTTAATTTTCTTAGAAAGCGATGATGAAATCTTAAGATCATCGGGAAATAGTACTAATCTTGGATCGGGCGACCACCATAAAATAGGTTCATGTTGATTAAACCAGGGAAATATTCCTTGTTTATATGCTTCAATAATTCTCTCAGTCTTAAGTGTATTAGATATAGCAATAAGACCATTAGGCTCAATAAGGGCTTGATCAGTATTCGGAAAGGGGTCATGATGATCAAGAAAAGCGATGGAACCGAAATCAGTTTTTATCCATTGACCCATATGTTTTTGTGAGGAATGCTTAATTTAATTTTAAGATATGAAACGTTTTTCAATATTAGTTATATTACTCTTAAATATTATCTCAATGGCTCATGCCAATGAGAAGGGTTTGTTCTGGAAATTAAAGGCGCCAAACGGTTCAACACATTATTTATTCGGAACAATTCATACTGATGACAATAGGATTATTAAATTCTTACCTGTCGTTAAAAAATCAGTCAGTCAGTCAGATCTTCTTCTTGTAGAAATTACACCTGATAATCATTCACCAAATCTCATTTTGAAGGATCATTCTTTAGTATCGAAATTGACTGAAGATGAATTGAATCAAGTGAAAAAACTTTCAGAATTTCATGTGATGTATTTCGAGAATGTAATCAGAATGAAACCTTGGCTTTTAGCAGTCATTTTTGATTCACCAAAGCCTCATACTGAATTTAATCAAGACTACCTTTTGATGGCTATGGCAGCAGATTTAGATAAAGATGTAATAGGCATAGAGTCATCCCAAGAACATTTTGCCGCTATGGACTCATTATCTTTAGATGAGCAATTAATCATGCTTAGAGCGGTTTTAAAAAAGACAGAGAAAGAAAGATTATCCGATTACAATTTACTTATGAAAGACTATCTTTCAGCTGATGCAAAAAAAATACGTCATACCGATGAGCGATTAACGAGTAAGTTAATGCCAGAAGCGTTGTGGTCTAAAATTAAAGTTCAGCTTATGGATGAGAGAAATAAAAAAATGGTAGCAAAAATTAAAGAACTCTCAAAAGATAAGCAGTTGTTCATTGCAGTAGGAGCTTCACATCTTGCGGGTCAAGATGGCTTGTTAAGTCAGTTAAGGCAATCAGGATTTAAAATGTCTCCTATGAAGGCCTTTGAATAATATGAAGCTCCAAGTTATTTCATCTCGCGGAAATCAACACTTTAAACATTTAAAAAAACTTAACGAATCACCGCGTTATCGCCACGAAGTGCAGCAAACTATTTTAGATGGAATGCACCTTATTGAATCTTATGCGGAACGTTTTGGTGCTCCTGATTCAATAGCTTTAATCGAGGGCGGTAATCTTGATAAGATTGCTTCTTATCTTAATGAAGATACACAAGTATTAGAATTCCCAGCAGGGCTTTTTTCTGAAATAGCGCCTGTCATATCGCCTACGGGTATTTTGGCTTCTATTAACATCCCACATTTGGAACCGCCAAAAAAACAAAACTGTATTTTATTGTTAGAAGATATTCAGGATCCAGGTAATTTGGGCAGCATATTAAGATCTGCAAGTGCCTCTGGTGTTGATCTTGTTTACCTGTCTGATCATTGCGCTGACCTTTGGTCGCCTAAAGTTTTACGAGGTGGCCAGGGAGGCCATTTTCATCTTCCATGTATTGAGAAGGCAAATTTTTCAGATATCACAAAATCATTCACTGGAAAAGTTTTTGCAACAACATTAAGTGGAAAATCCATTTTTAAAGAAGACTTGAAAGGCCCTGTCGCATTTATTTTTGGGAACGAGGGAAATGGTATTCATTCAGAAACGATGCAATTAACTTCACATTCAATTCATATACCTATGGAAAAAGGGATTGAATCTTTAAATGTTTCAGCAGCTGTCTCGATATGTCTATATGAAAAATATAGGCAAGAACATTCTAATGTTTAATTGAATCTTCTGATTCGTTAAAGATAAACTCCACTTCATCTTCGGAATATTTATAGCATTTGTTGCAGAAATCACAGTGAATTGTGATTGATGATTGTTCTTCAATGATAGATTCGCATTCTTTTTTGCCGATGAGACGAAGCATATTTTCTACACTTTTTTTAGAGCAACTGCACTCAAAATTAGGATAGCTTGGATCGTATAGACGAATAGTTTCTGAAGAAAATATTATTTGAAGAATTTTGGAAGCTTCTAATGCTGGATGAATAGCTTTAAAAGATTTATCAGCGGACATTACTATATCTTCCCAAGCACTTGTCATTGCTTCCTGATCGAGGGCTTCCGCTGAAGAATTAAATGGAAGTTTTTGTATAAGAAGCCCATGAAAGATATTTTCTTGAGAATGAATCCATAATTTTGTTTGAATCTGCTCCGACCTTAACATGTAATTTTCAAGTAGCTCACTGATTGAATTTCCTTCCATAGGTACAATACCTTGATAGGGTGTCTTTGCATTTTTTTGAATTAAGGTAATGATAAAGTGACCTTCTTTAATTAGATCAATAGGCGCTATGGATTCGATAGGGCCGTTCCATTTAACCGTACCTCTTATACCTAAGTTGTCATTGCATTCAGCAATTAATAATTTGAGTGGCCCATTTGTTTGGATTTGTAATGTTAAGGAACCATCAAGTTTGAGAGTGGAAGCAAGCAGAGAGCTTGCTACCATCAACTCACCTAATGCTATGTGAATATTCTGAGGCAAGGCTTGGTGTTGTGTAGCCTCTTCGATCGTGTGATTAAGCTTCACATAGTTGCCGCGAATGTCAGTATTTTCAAAAATAAATCGATGTAAAGTGTCTTCTGAGTTATGCATAAAATTTAAATTTCAATCGTTTTGATTTTGGGCACAAGTGAGATATCCCATAATTGAATAGCTGTAGCCCAAAAGTTTGTAAGTGTATTTTCTTTTTCAATTAACTCATAGTCTTGTCCAAGAAATTTAAGGCATGCGATCAGATTATTTTTTATATTTGCATCATTTACAGGGGTAGACTGATTTTCTTTGCTTAATTTTTTTTGATTTAAAGTTGCAATAGGTATATGACCGTAATTTATCGAAGGGAATGATAAATTCTTTTGTAAATATATCTGCCTTGACGTGGAGTCGATAAGATCGGCACCTCTTATAATAGTGTTGATATTTTGCAATGCATCATCAATTACAACTGCTAGCTGATAAGCATAAATACCATCTGATCTTTTTAAAATAAAATCACCAAAGTCTTTTGATATATTTTGATAAATGCTACCTTGGATCTTGTCTTCAAATGTGATGAAAGTATCTTTTGCTATGATTCTTAAAGCATGATGATTAGCATCTAATTTTTTATTTCTACAAGTACCGGGGTAAATCATTCCATCAATCCCTGTCATGGCTGAATCAGCAATTTCTTTTCTACTACATTCGCAAAAATAAGTACTGCCTTGCTGATTTAAATGAGACAGATACGTTTGATAAATATCTATTCGATGGCTTTGATAAATGATTTCATCATCCCAATGAAAACCATGTTGATGAAGCGAATTGATAATAGCTTTATCGCTTCCTTCAACAACTCTTGGCTGATCGAGGTCTTCCATTCTGATTTTCCATATGCCATCGTGATGTTTGGCATCAAGATAGCTTGCGACTGCAGTGACCAATGATCCAAAATGTATTGGCCCTGTTGGAGATGGAGCAAAGCGACCTATATACATTTAAGAGGCGGTGTTGATATAAGGTGGAATATGCCAGTTATGCAAATTTTTGCCCAAAAGAAAAAGATTGCATTTGATTCGATCATTTGTGGAGCTACTTACCATAAATTCATAACATCGTAATATGGCAACCTGTCCTTTTTCATTGCGTTTCAATGTAATTTTTTCGCAGGCAACGGTTTCATCTAAAAACTGAAGATCAAATTGTTGAGATAGATTTTTACCAAGTTTAATAGCTAGCTCACGTTTCGAGATAGTATCAATCCAAAACCAAACGGTTGTAATTAGAAGAGCGAGAAGAATATATTCCAACATGGGGTTTAATTAAAAAAATCGATTTTGATATCTTAAACGGGGTTCATAAGACTTTAATGATTATTTTGATGCATTATTTATGTGCATCAAAACATGAATTGATATAAATGCACACAAATAGTGCTTAAAATTAGAATAATTCGCAAATTTTAAGATAAAAAAATTCACAATCTCTAATTTCCATTCTTTTTTATATAAAATTAAGTTTAATTAAATACTAAAGATAAGGAATTCCCGTCATGGATAACTTAATTGGTGCAAATGATGTTTTGTTTGTTTTGTTAGGCGCGATAATGGTGCTTGCTATGCATGCGGGGTTTGCATTTTTAGAAGTAGGTACAGTTCGTCATAAAAACCAAGTGAATGCGCTTGTTAAAATTCTTGTTGATTTTTCTGTGTCGACGATTGCATATTTCTTTATTGGGTATGGCATCGCATATGGGGTTAATTTCTTATCTCCAGCAGAAACATTGTCTGCTAAAAATGGATATGACCTTGTAAAGTTTTTCTTTTTACTAACGTTTGCTGCAGCGATTCCTGCAATTATTTCTGGAGGTATTGCTGAGAGAGCTAAATTCAATTCTCAATTAGCAGCCACTTTTGCTTTGGTAGGATTCGTGTATCCCATTTTTGAAGGTATTGCTTGGAATAATCATTTAGGCGTTCAATCTTTTCTTGAAGGTCATTTTGCATTTAAATTTCATGATTTTGCAGGTTCAGTCGTTGTGCATGCCATGGGTGGATGGATTGCTTTAGTTGCGGTGTTATTACTTGGTGCGAGACATGGGAGATATGGCAAAGACGGAAGGCTCCAAGCTTATCCGCCATCTAATATTCCATTTCTAGCTTTAGGTGCTTGGATTTTAACTGTAGGTTGGTTCGGTTTTAATGTGATGTCAGCGCAAACTGCCAACGGTATTTCAGGCCTTGTAGCGATTAATTCTTTAATGGCATTAGTAGGCGGCACAATTGCAGCACTCATCGTTGGAAAAAACGATCCTGGTTTTATCCATAATGGACCACTCGCAGGCCTTGTAGCTGTGTGCGCGGGATCCGATATTTTTCATCCCATAGGTGCCCTTATTACTGGTTTAGTTGCTGGCATACTTTTTGTATGGGCTTTTACGCTCACGCAAAATCGTTTAAAAATTGATGATGTATTGGGAGTATGGCCATTGCATGGACTATGTGGAGCCTGGGGCGGCATTGCAGCAGGTATTTTTGGATCCACATATTTTGGGGGCATGGGTGGTGTTAGTTTTACATCGCAACTCATTGGGACTTTATTGGGAGTGGGTATAGCACTTTTAGGTGGATTCCTGGTTTATGGGGCCATCAAGTATTTCTTTGGTATACGATTAAGCCAAGAAGAAGAATTTAATGGTGCAGATATTTCGATTCATAAAATTGCTGCTAATACAGAAGATTAATCTTATCTCTTAAAAGCCTCATATGTGGCCATGTTAAAATTTGCCATGGCCAAATTTCATATCATTATTCCAGCGGCAGGCTCAGGTTCCAGAATGGGGCTTGGCCAGCCTAAGCAATATCTTAAAATTCATAAGCAAACCTTTATTGAGAGAGTGCTAAGAGTTTTTCAAAATATTCCACTCGTTGATTCAATTCATATTGCACTTCACCCAAACGATGAAACATGGAAAACACTTAACCTATCTTTATCATCAAAGGTTAGTGTTCACTATTGTGGTGGTGAATCCCGAGCAGAAACAGTACTTAATACACTAAAAATAATAAAAGATTATGTAGATGAAAGCGATTGGATTTTGGTTCATGATGCTGCTCGTCCTGGTATAGAAGAAAAAGATGTAGAGCGTTTAATGCATGTATTAAAAGATGATTTAGTAGGCGGTCTCTTGGCTTATCCTATAGCAGATACTATAAAAAAATCTGATAAAGAAGATAGGATAGTTGAGTCACCCTCAAGAGATTATTTGTGGCAAGCACAAACACCACAAATGTATCGATATAAAATGTTAAGTGATGCGCTAGAAAAGTTTGACGGAATTCCAACGGATGAATCTCAGGCGATTGAGGGTTTAGGTTTGAAACCTAAATTAATTAAAGGCAATTTTAAAAATTTTAAAGTCACCTACCAAGAGGATCTCAGTATCCTTGAACGTTTAATAAATAAATAGGTATTTACTATGATAAAAGTCGGACAAGGTTTTGATGTTCATCAATTGGTGAATGGAAGAAAATGTATCATTGGCGGCGTTGATATTCCATTCAGTAAGGGATTGGATGGCTATTCAGATGCTGACGTTCTTCTTCATGCCATATCAGATGCTATTCTCGGCGCAGCTGCTTTAGGTGACATTGGAAAGCATTTTCCAAATACAGATCCTTTGATTAAAGATATAAATTCAAGAGAAATTTTAAAAAAAGTCATTTCACTTCTTCAGCAAAAAAAATATTCTATTGTGAATATTGATGCGACTGTGATTTGCGAATTGCCTAAATTAACCCCTTACATTGATCAAATTAAAAAGAATATTGCATCGGATTGCAATATAGATATTGATAGAATCAATGTTAAAGCGACAACTACTGAAACTCTTGGATTTACTGGTAGAGGAGAGGGTATTGCAGCCCAAGCTATCTGTTTAATAGAGTCTAATTAAGCTTTTTCATGTTTAAGCATTTCGAAAAGTTACTTAATCCATTTCCTGAAGATTTTTTAGTTACCCCACCTAAAACTTTATTACCATTTATTTGGTTGTGCACGAAAAATCTTAGATGGCTAATTTTATGTATGGCTCTACTAACAGCATTTATAGGTGGATTCGAAGCTGTTTTATTTTCATACATGGGATCGCTTGTTGATCTCTTAAATCATTCAAGTCGAAATGATTTCTGGAGCCAGCATTTTTCAATGCTGCTATCTGCTTCCCTGATTTTACTTTTAAGTACAGTGCTTATTTTATTTCAAACATTAATTAAGCATCAATCACTTGCTGGCGCATTCCCGATGCGCATGCGTTGGAATTTCCATCGCTTGCTTCTTAATCAAAGTATGAATTTTTATCACAATGAATTTGCAGGAAGAGTTGCTGCTAAAGTTATGCAAACGGCTCTTGCTGTCAGAGATTTATGGTTTATTTTGGCTGACATATTAATTTATGTTGTGATTTATTTTCTTACGATGATTTTGGTTGTTGGCAAATTTAATTATGTATTAATGCTTCCTTTTATTGGATGGGTAATATTTTATATTTTGGCTTTAGTGTATTTTGTGCCGCGCTTAAGCAAGCTATCAAGAAATCAAGCTGATGCTAGATCTTTAATGACTGGAAGAATTACAGATGCATATACCAATATAAGCACAATCAAACTATTTTCACATGCAGGACGGGAAGCTAATTTTGCAAAAGTGGCTATGAAGGAATTCTTAGTTAGTGTAAATAAGCAAATGCGATTAGTTAGCTGGATTGAAGTCATTAACCATTTGCTCAGTATGCTTCTTGTGATTGGTACTGCTTTTGCTGCAATTTGGCTTTGGTCGCGCAGCGAAATTATGGTGGGTGTAATTGCAACTTCCACCGCCATGGCTCTTAGATTAAATGGTATATCGCATTGGGTGATGTGGGAGATGACTTCACTATATGAACAAGTGGGAACACTTCAAGATGGTTTGAATACTTTATCAATGCATCAAGAGATTAAAGATGAAAAAAGTGCAAAAGATCTCCAAATAAAGAAGGCTTCGGTTTCATTTCAAAATATAGTTTTTAATTATCCTAACCAAAAAAAATCTGTTATTCATAACTTTTCTTTACATATTAATCCGGGTGAGAAGGTTGGTTTAGTAGGAAGATCTGGCTCAGGAAAATCTACACTCGTAAATTTACTATTAAGATTTTATGACCTCAAAGCAGGCATGATCACAATTGATGATCAAGATATTTCTAAAGTAAAGCAAAACAGTTTAAGAGAAAAAATTGGTATGGTGACCCAAGATACTTCTCTTCTTCACCGTTCCGTTAAAGATAACATTGTGTATGGCAGACCTAATGCAACTCAAAAACAAATGATTGATGCTGCAAAAAGAGCTAAGGCGCATGATTTTATAATGCAGTTAGAAGATAATTTTTCTAGAAGAGGTTATGAAGCACACGTAGGAGAAAGAGGCGTTAAATTATCAGGCGGCCAGAGGCAGCGAATATCTATTGCGAGAGTTATGTTAAAAGATGCGCCAATATTGTTGTTAGATGAGGCAACAAGTGCGCTTGATTCAGAAATTGAGGTTGTGATTCAGCAAAGCCTCTATCAACTCATGGAAGGCAAAACAGTAATTGCAATCGCACATCGACTATCAACTATTGCAGCAATGGACAGACTCATTGTCATCGACAAAGGTAAGATTATTGAGGAGGGGTCTCATGCTGAGCTTATTAAAAAGAAAGGTTTATATGCGAGACTCTGGAGACATCAAAGCGGAGGCTTCCTTGGTGAGGCTTAATGTGCGCTTAATAAAACAATAACTGCACCGCCACCACCATCATGCACTCTAGCTTGAGCGTATGCTATTACCTCTTCTTTTTGTGCTAACCAATGCTTTAATTTGTTTTTAAGAACAGGTTCCTTATTTTTCGAGTTGTAACCTTTTCCATGCACGATGCGAACGCATCGAATATTATTTTTTTTACATTCAGCAATAAATTGAACAACATAGGCTTTAGCTTCATCCGAAATCATGCCATGGAGATCAATAGATTTTTGTACAACCCAAAATCCCTTTCTTAGTTTTTTTAAAATATCAGGGGAATGGCCTTCTCTAATATAAAAAAGTTCTTCCCCATTCTCAATATCATGAAGCGGTTCATAGTGATCGCTGATGGAATCAATGAGCGCTTGTTTTTCGTCTCTTATAAAGTTAAGAGGTACCGGCTTGGGTTTTTTTTGAGGGGCTTTATGCTCTTTTTTCTTGGGACTGATTCTTAATGGATTTGCCCCTTTGATGGCTTCTCTGAATAAATCAATTTCGTCTTCATCATTTGCTGCCATGACATTATTTTGTTAAAAATCTTTCTGCATCAAGAGCTGCCATACAGCCCGTACCAGCGCTTGTAACTGCTTGACGATATATATGATCTTGCACATCACCCGCTGCAAACACACCAGGGATTGAGGTAGCTGTAAAATTACCTTCGCGACCTGCATTGGTAACTATATAACCATTTTCCATATTTAATTGGCCTTCGAAAATTGAAGTATTCGGTTGATGACCAATAGCAATAAAAATACCTTTGAGTGCTACGGTTTTACTTTCATTTGTATTTACATCTTTGATTTTGATGCCTGTGACACCTGAAGCGTCACCTAATACCTCCTCGAGGACTTTAAATGTTTCAAGGACGATTTTTCCCTCTTTTACGCGATCGTGTATTTTGTCCATCTGAATCGCTTCAGCTTTAAATTTATCGCGTCTATGAATTAAAGTTACTTTATTTGCAATATTAGACAAATAAAGCGCTTCTTCAATCGCTGTATTACCGCCACCGACAACAGCTACTTCTTGATTTTTATAAAAGAATCCATCGCATGTTGCGCATGCAGAAACTCCTTTACCTAAAAATGCTGTTTCACTATGTAATCCAAGATATTTTGCTGAAGCACCTGTGGCAATAATGAGAGCGTCACAAGTGTATTCGGATGAATCGCCTACGAGTCGAATGGGTTTTTCTTTGAGGTGTGTTGTATGAATATGGTCAAATACAATTTCGGTATTGAAGCGTTTAGCATGTTTTTCAAAACGTTCCATCAGTTCAGGGCCCATGACACCGTCAGGATCCGCAGGCCAATTATCAACATCTGTTGTAGTCATTAATTGACCACCTTGAGCAATACCTGTAATAAGGACAGGATTAAGGTTTGCTCGAGCTGCATAAACTGCAGCGGAATAGCCAGCGGGGCCAGAGCCTAAGATGATAAGTTGGGCATGTTTTGCCATAAAAAATTCCTGAAAAGAGTATGAAGTTACAAACGATCAATTTTAGTTTTCATCGCTTGATTAAGCAAACCTATTTTTGTTAGAACAGGCCTTTTTTGTGGCTTTTTTCATCATTTTTTGGCACTTCAAACTGATATAATTGGTGAAACATTCCGAGTACTTACAACCTTGTTTTTTAAAAAAAAATCAGAATCTACAAAAGCTAGCCAAACTCCACAAGATAACAGGCTGAGTGGGATAAAAAATAAGCTAACACGCGAAGCATGGTGGTTAAGTTTAATTTTTTTAGGCTTTTATTTAACCATCACACTTGCGACGTACTCTAGCCAAGATCCTTCATGGTCTCATAGTGTCAGCGGTACAAATTCAATTCATAATGCCGGTGGTATTATTGGCTCTTATTTGTCGGATTTGCTACTCTATATTTTCGGCTTATCAAGTTGGTGGTTAAGCTTTTTGTGTTTCTTTAGTATTTGGCTTCTTTACCCGCAATACAATAAAGAGTTAAAAGGCTATCGCTCTTTTTTACTTTTTAATTATTTTGGTTTCTTTCTTCTCATCTCTAGTTCAGCTGCATTTGAGGCTGGCCATCTTGTTGATCTGCCGGCTCAATTTCCATTAAGCCAAGGGGGATTGCTCGGAAAATTATTTGATCATGCGTTGCGTTCATCTTTAGGTTACATAGGCTCAAGTATTTTTCTCATTACATCGATTGCGATCGGTTTTAGTCTATTTACAGGATGGTCATGGCTTAAAATTTCAGAGCATTTTGGCCACTTTACTTTTGCTTTATTTCAAAGAGCACAATTTAGATATAGAGATTGGCAAGATCGCAAACACGGAAGAATTATCGAGAAGCAAAGATTGGAGCTGCTTGAGAGTGAGCGAAGAAAATCTGAAAATAGATCGCCACTTAACATTGAATCTTCAGAAGTTGAAATTAAAAAAAGTGAGCGAGTTCAAAAAGAAAAACAAATTCCACTATTTAATTTTAGTGATAATTTATTACCGCCACTTCATCTTTTAGATCAACCCTCGCATCAGGTTGAACCTCAATCGCCAGAAACAATCGAGTTTATATCTCGACTTATTGAAAAAAAATTAATGGACTTTGGTATTGAAGCGAAGGTGATATCTGCTCAGCCAGGCCCTGTAATTACACGTTATGAGTTTGAGCCAGCGCCAGGTGTTAAAGGTAGTCAGGTGACCAACTTATCAAAAGATTTGGCACGCGCACTTTCTGTTGTGAGCGTTCGTGTGGTTGAAACGATTCCTGGTAAAACGTGCATGGGATTAGAAATACCTAATCCTAAGAGACAGATTGTTTATTTGTCTGAAATTATGAGCTCTCAAATTTTTGCAGATACGAGCGCTTCACTCACGATTGCTTTGGGAAAAGATATTTCAGGCCGACCCGAGGTTGCTGATTTGTCGAAAATGCCACATGTATTAATTGCGGGTACCACAGGCTCAGGTAAATCAGTGGCAATCAATGCATTAATCTTAAGTTTGCTTTATAAAGCTAATTCTGAAAAAGTTAGGATGATTTTCATCGATCCTAAAATGCTCGAGTTATCAGTATATGAGGGCATTCCTCATTTATTAGCTCCAGTTGTTACTGATATGCGCCAAGCTGCTAATGCATTAAATTGGTGTGTAGCTGAAATGGAAAGACGTTATAAGCTGATGTCGATGTTGGGCGTTAGAAATTTAGCTGGATACAACCAAAAAATTAAAGACAGTATTAAAGATGGCTCCCCAATTGCGGATCCTGTGAATCCAGAAAATACTGAACCTTTATCTGAAATGCCGCTTATTGTCATTGTGATTGACGAACTTGCTGATCTAATGATGGTGGTAGGTAAAAAAATTGAAGAGCTTATTGCAAGACTTGCTCAAAAAGCGAGAGCTTCTGGCATTCATCTAGTATTAGCAACACAAAGACCTTCCGTTGATGTCATTACAGGACTTATTAAAGCTAACATTCCTGCAAGAATTGCATTCCAAGTCTCTAGCAAAATCGATTCTCGAACAATTTTAGATCAAATGGGCGCTGAAACACTCCTTGGGCAAGGGGATATGTTATATCAGCCAGCAGGCTCAGGCTATCCTCAAAGAATTCATGGTGCATTTGTGTCTGACCAAGAGGTTCATAAAGTAGTGAGTTATCTTAAGTCGCATGGCGAACCTAATTACATTGAAGGTATTTTAACTAACGAAACTTCAGAGAGCGGTGATTACGGCGACTCTTCTTCTAATTTCTCTGGCGAGAAAGATCCGCTTTATGATGAAGCTGTGGAGTTAGTATTACGAACTAGAAAACCATCCATCTCTTCAGTGCAAAGACATCTCCGCATTGGTTATAACCGTGCCGCAAGAATTATTGAAGATATGGAAAGAGCTGGGCTCGTTTCCGCTATGCAAAGTAATGGCAATAGAGACATCCTAGCTCCCAATCAAAATGAATAAAATCTTTTTTGCTTTTTTAATTCTCTCATTCAATGTTATTGCAGACGGCATTTCAGATTTAAATGCTTTTGTGAATAACGTTTCAAGCATGTCTTCTGAATTTAGTCAGGTTGTTTTGGATAAGAAAGGCTTAAAACTTCAGGACGTAGAAGGCGTTATGTTATTTAAAAGACCTAATAAATTTAGGTGGGATTATTTAAAGCCTTATCAAAATCAAATTATCAGTGATGGCGATCGACTCTTTATGTACGATCAAGATCTAAGACAAGTTTCTATTAATCCTATAGCCAAAGTTGCGGGATCAACACCACTTCTCATTATTGCAGGCAAAAATATTGAAAAATATTTTACGCTCAGAAATATAGAAGACCAGGTCGCTAATGAAATGAACCAAAATATTAAATGGGTCGAAGCAGTTCCTAAAGAAGAGGGGGCTGGTTTTAGCAAAGTCATACTTGGATTAACTGAAAATAAATTATCAGTGATGAAAATTATTGATGCATTTGAACATACCACAACGATTAGTTTTAAAAATGCAAAATACAATGTGATCCTAGTAGACAATGATTTTTTATTTAAACTGCCAACTGGTGTCGATGTTGTACAAAATGGCGTAGCCTCTAATAATTCATCATCTACAAAACCTACTAATAATAAAGATGCAGAGCTGATTGCATTTGCGAATAGTTGGGTAAGTGCTTGGTCAGCCAAAGACATTGGAGTTTACTTAAGTAAGTATGCCGAAGATTTTAAAACACCCAACGGTGATGCATTAGCTTTATGGCAAGCTTCAAGAAAACAAAAAATCTTATCACAAGGAAAAATTCTTGTTGAAATTGAAGATATAAAAGTGACTATGAAAAATGAAAATCTCGCCCGCATACAATTTAAACAGAAATATACTTCTGATAAATTAACTGAAGACTCTAACAAATCCCTTTTAGTCAAAAAAATAGATGGTAAATGGCTTATTCAAGAAGAGACTTCAGGTAAATAGCGCTCATGAACCAAATGTTTGAACCTAATCAATCCCAATTACCTCTCGCTGAGTATTTAAGGCCTAAATCTGTCAGTGAAATTGCAGGACAAAAACATATTTTAGGTGAAGGTAAGTCATTACGCGTCGCAATAGAATCAGGAAATCTACCGTCCATGATTCTTTGGGGGCCGCCAGGAGTTGGAAAAACAACGATTGCACGTGTGATTGCCAATTCCATTGATGCTGAGTTTATATCTGTGTCCGCAGTATTGTCTGGCGTTAAAGACATTCGAGAGGCTATAGATAAAGCACAGCTTAATTTACAACAATATAATAAGAAGACAATTCTATTTGTAGATGAAGTTCATCGATTTAATAAAAGTCAACAAGATGCATTTTTGCCGCATGTCGAATCAGGGCTCATTACTTTTATTGGAGCGACAACTGAAAATCCATCTTTTGAAGTTAACTCTGCTTTATTAAGTCGATCCCAAGTCTACGTTTTAAAAATGCTGGATCAAGAAGACCTTCTTTTGATCTATGAAAAAGCAAAAAATTATATTGCGCCAGATATTGAAGTAGATGAAGAAGCTAGACAAGAAATTATTGGTCATATCAATGGCGATGCTAGACGTTTGCTTAATTTCTTAGAATTACTTTTTAATACAGCCATATCTTTAAAAGTAAATAAAATTGATCAAGATTTTTTAAAGAAAACGATTACGAGCAAAGTAAGACGCTTTGATAAAGGCGGAGATCAATTTTACGATCAAATCTCAGCGCTTCATAAATCTGTGAGAGGCTCTGATCCGAATGCAGCTCTGTATTGGCTCCATCGTATGCTGGATGGGGGTGCTGATCCACTTTATTTGGCAAGAAGAATTGTTCGTATTGCAATTGAGGATATAGGGTTAGCTGATCCGAAGGCACAAACCATGGCTTTAGAGGCCTATCAAATTTATGAGCGTTTAGGTTCGCCTGAGGGTGAGTTAGCGCTTTCAAATGCGGTGATTTACTTATCTATTGCGGCTAAAAGTAATGCAGCCTATATGGCCTTTAATGAAGTGAAAGCATTTGTAGGCGATGGTGATAATAGCGATGTGCCTGTACATCTTCGAAATGCTCCAACTAAGCTTATGAAAGAATTAGATTACGGTAAAAATTATCGATATGCCCATAACGAACCCGATGCGTATGCGTCAGGTGAAAAATATTTTCCAGATAATTTAGAACCTATTGAATTTTATAAGCCTACAACCCGAGGATTAGAGAGTAAAATTCTTGAAAAAATGAATTATTTAAAATCTCAGGACAAGCAAAAGAAATAGGGTATTTATGATAGATATTCAGTTATTAAGAAATAATATTGAATTTGTTAAACAAAAGCTTTCAAGTCGAGGCTTTGATCTTGATTTAAGCACTTTTCAGTCATTGGAAAATGTAAGAAAAGAACTGCAAGTAAAGACGCAAGATCTTCAAGAAAAAAGAAACTCTATTTCAAAAGAAATAGGCATTGCGAAATCTAAGAATGAGAATACTGATTTACTTATGAAAAGCGTCAATGCTATTTCTGATGATTTAAAAGCAGGTGAGTCAGAATTGGCTGAGCTACAAGAAAAAATTAATCAGTTTATGCTGAATCTTCCTAATATTCCGCACGAATCTACTCCTCTAGGTAAGTCTGAAGCCGATAACAAAATAGTTAAGACGGTAGGTGAGCCTAGAAAATTTACTTTTAAAGTTAAAGACCATGTTGATGTGGGTGCAAATCATGGACTTAATTTTGATTTAGGTGCAAAGCTTTCTGGGGCTCGTTTTGTAGTAATGGAAGGTAAGCTTGCAAGGCTGCATCGCGCTATTGCGCAATACATGCTCGATACTCAAACAGAGAAACACGGATATAAAGAATGTTATACGCCTTATTTAGTGAATAGCGAGACACTAATAGGCACAGGACAGCTCCCTAAGTTCGAAGCTGATCTTTTTAGCCTTTCACACAATGAAAGTAAATTATATTTAATTCCAACTTCTGAAGTGACGCTAACAAATTTTGTTCGAGATGAAGTTGTTAAACAGTCTGATCTTCCTATTAAATTAACTGCACATACGCCATGCTTTAGGTCAGAAGCCGGATCATATGGAAAAGACACACGCGGTATGATTAGGCAGCATCAATTTGATAAAGTTGAAATGGTTCAGATTGTGCATCCTGATAAAAGTTACGAAGCATTAGAAGAGATGGTTTCGCATGCTGAGTTTATCTTGACTTCATTAGAGCTTCCATATCGATTGTTGTCATTATGTACAGGTGATATGGGCTTTGGCGCAGCAAAAACTTTTGATTTGGAAGTTTGGCTTCCATCACAAAATACATATCGTGAAATTTCATCTGTTTCAAATTGTGAAGCTTTCCAAGCTAGGCGATTAAAAGCTAGATTTAAAAGTGAAGATGGAAAGAATTTATTTCTTCATACATTAAATGGTTCTGGATTGGCTGTAGGTAGAACCTTGGTTGCAGTTATTGAAAACTATCAGAACGAAGATGGCAGTATTACGATACCCAAAGTATTGATTCCTTATATGGGCGGTATTGAAAAGATCTAGCTTCTCCAAATTTCACGAACATTTCCATTGTGGCTAATTAGAGCGCCATGAGCCAAATTGTAAAAAATACCATGTTCTACAATGCCAGGTGTTAGTGAAAGTAAGTTATTTAAGTTTTCACTACTCTTTTCAGCAAAATTAAAATCAAGCACAAAATTTCCACATGAAGTAATGGCATAACCATCTTTTGCTGCATTGATTCTAATATCCCCTGTACCTTTTTTCATCAAGACATTTTTTACAAGTTCCCAGGCGAATGGATGAACTTCTGAGGGGACGGGGAAATTATCTCCAATATTTTTAACGATTTTAGATTCATCCGCAATAACGATAAATTTTCTGGCTGCACGTGCAAGTAGCTTTTCTCGAACGAGATCATAACCACGCCCTTTAAGTAAAGTAAGGTCAGGTGTAATTTCATCTGCGCCATCAATATAAAGGTCAATTTCTTTTATTTGATCCATTGATAAGAGAGGTAAACCAGCTTCTTTCGCTTTAATCATACTTACAACAGAGCTTGAGACCGCTCTTACATTTAATTTTTCTTCTTTATTTCGTTTAGCTAAAGCGTCGATAAAGAAGTTAGCAGTAGAGCCGGTGCCTAAGCCCACAATCATATTTTCACTAACATATTGTAAAGCTTGATGTGCGACTAATTCTTTATCGTTCATGATATTCCCTCTCAATGAATGCACCCTTTAAAGCTTATAATATTGGTAATCATTTATACATGCAATATATGTCAATAGAAGCAAATAATCAAAATAAAGAATCATTATCAATCGTAAATATTGATGGCTCAGATAGCTATTCTTTAGCTCGATATATTCAAGATGAAATTATTAAGAATAAGAAATACCTAGCTATTTTTACTGAGACTGCATTCGAAGCAAGACGTCTCATGGAAGAAATGCTTTGGTTTAGTCCAAATTTAAAAATTAATCTTTTGCCTGATTGGGAAACGCTCCCTTATGATCATTTTTCTCCTCACCCTGATCTAATTTCCGAGAGACTCCTTACACTCTACCAAGTTACTCAGAAAAGTTTTGATGTGGTTATTATCCCTGTAACAACTGCGCTACATTTATTGCCACCCAAGAGTTATATTCAGCAATTTAGCTTTCATTTTGCCAAAGGCCAAAAAGTAGATATTGAAGCTTTTAAAAATCAACTAACACTAAACGGTTATATGAATGTTGTTCGCGTAATGGCTCCAGGCGAGTTTTCAGTGAGAGGCAGTTTAATTGATTTATTTCCCATGGGAAGCATAGTTCCATATCGTTTAGATTTTTTTGATGATGAGATTGATTCTATTCGAACATTCGATGTTGATTCACAAAGAACACTTTATCCTGTAAATGAAATTAAATTACTTCCTGCGCGAGAATGTCCGATGGATGAAAAATCAATCAGTACATTTAGACAAAATTACCGAGAACGCTTTGAAGGAGATCCATCTCGCTCTTCGATCTATAAAGACATTAGTAAAGGGATTCCTATAGGCGGTATTGAATGGTATATGCCCTTATTTTTCGATGAGATGAGTGATATTTTTAGCTATTTCTCGGATAACACTATTATTTATAAGCACGGTAACCTTGATCATGCATGTAACCATTTTTGGCAAGAAACTGAGAAACGCTTTCGATTATTTGCTTATGATGCCGAACGTCCAATATTAGAACCTAAAGATCTTTTACTTAAATCAGATCAATTTTTCAAATCTATTAATGCATATAAAAAATTCGATTTAAAAAGGCCAGAAATATTCGAGAAAATTCCAGATGTATCAATTGATCGAAAAAATATTCAGCCCTTAGCAAAGCTTGATCAATTTATCTCCGAAAACTCCAAAAGAATTTTTATTTTAGCTGATAGCTTAGGTCGCCGAGAAACCGTTTCTGAGCTTTTAAAAGTAGGTGGCATCAAGTTTAAATCTGCAGATGATTGGTCAGAATCTTTAAATATGAATGATCAAGTTGTATTAACAGTAAGCCCAGTTCATCAAGGCTATATTTCATCAGAGCATATTGTAATTACAGAGTCTGAGCTTTATGTGAATACTGTTCGGCAATCAAAAAGGCGTCAACGCGATAAGAACTTTTCAAGTGATGCAATGGTGCGTGACTTATCAGAGCTAAAAGATGGTGATCCGATTGTTCATGAACAATATGGTGTTGGACGATTTAGGGGATTATTTAATTTAGATTTCGGTGAAGGTGAAAGTGAATTTTTACTTCTAGAGTATTTTGGTGACGATAAACTTTACGTTCCTGTATCTAATTTAGATCTTATCTCCCGCTATTCTGGAGGGCCAGCAGAAACTGCGCCACTTCATAAGTTAGGTTCTGATCAATGGGATAAAGCAAAGAAGAAAGCTTTAAAACAGATTCATGATACTGCAGCTGATCTTCTAAATATTTATTCTCAAAGATCTATTAAAAAAGGTTATGCCTTTAAGATTAACTTACAAGACTATGAGAGATTCACAGATGGATTCCCGTTTGAAGAAACTGAAGATCAATTAACAGCAATCAATGCAGTCATCAATGATATGGAATCTCAAAAGCCTATGGATCGTCTTATATGTGGTGATGTAGGATTCGGTAAAACAGAGGTGGCATTAAGAGCTGCCTTTATTGCAGCGAACGATGGTAAACAAGTTGCAATATTAGTACCTACAACACTTCTTGCTGAGCAGCACTACAATAATTTTATGGATCGTTTTTCAGATTCCCCCATCAAGATTGCTGAAATTTCTCGTTTTAAATCTAAAAAGGAACAAGCTGAGTCACTTATAAAATTAGCAAATGGTGAAATTGATATCATCATTGGTACACATAGGCTTATTCAAAATGACATTAAATTTAAAAATTTAGGTTTGATTATTATTGATGAAGAACACCGTTTCGGGGTGCGCCAAAAAGAATTACTTAAGGCAATGCGTGCGGAAGTTGATGTCTTAACTCTTACGGCAACACCTATTCCTCGAACACTATCTATGGCTATGGAAGGCCTGAGAGAATTTTCCATAATTTCCACACCCCCTCAGAAACGCTTATCAATTAAAACATTCGTAAATAATTATTCGGAAGGCATTATTCGCGAAGCAGTTTTAAGGGAATTTAATCGAGGCGGCCAAGTTTATTTCTTGCATAATGATGTTGACACTATCCTTTCAATGAAAGAAAAATTAAAAAAATTAATACCTGAAGCAAGAATTGAAATTGCTCATGGACAAATGCGAGAGCGGGAACTTGAAAGAGTTATGCATGATTTTTATCAACAAAAAGCTAATATTTTGCTTTGCACAACAATTATTGAAACGGGCATAGATATTCCTTCAGCGAATACAATTATTATGAATCGCGCAGACATGTTTGGATTAGCGCAACTTCATCAACTGAGGGGTAGGGTAGGAAGATCTCATCATCAAGCATACGCTTATTTACTTGTTGATCCCGACAGAAAAATTAGTGGCCATGCTCAAAAACGATTAGAAGCTATTCAACTTTTAGAGGATTTAGGGGCTGGATATTATCTTGCCATTCATGATTTGGAAATTCGTGGCGCCGGAGAGCTTCTAGGGGATAATCAAAGCGGCCAAATGCACGAAATTGGATTCAATCTTTATGTCGACATGTTGAACTATGCTGTTAAGCAACTCAAACTAGGCAAAAAATTAAGTCTCGATAATCCACTCCAAAAAAATACCGAAATTAACCTGCATACACCAGCTATTATTACAAATAGTTATTGTGGTGATATCAATGAAAGACTTGTGCTTTATAAACGATTATCAGGACTCAATGATCATGAGGGGTTAATGGAAATGAAAGAGGAGTTGATAGATCGTTTTGGTGTCATGCCTGAGCAAACGCAATCACTTATTTCTTTTCATGATTTAAGAATTTTCATTCAACATCTCGACATTAAAAAAATAGATGCTAGTGACACTTCAATTCAAATTACCTTTGCAAGCGACAGTAAAATGGACCCACTAAAGCTTATTAAATTTCTGAGTGAGGATAAGCGGTGTCGCATGAATGGCCCGGATAAAATTAAAATAGGTGTCACGATTATTGATATTTTAGAAAGAGTTAAATTCATTAAAGATTTTTTGAAAAAAATTTCAATCTAAATTTTCAATCGCATAAGTTTGGGTACAAAGTCCTCAATTTTACTATTCGACGTTTCTATTTTAATGTTTGTTATAGGTTTTGCTTCTTGAAAATTCCTGCCGTAGATATCCCAAAGCATAGCTAGAAATGAATTTGAAGCAGCCTTCATTTCATCTTTAAATACTATAGAGCCTATAAGGTGAAGTTTCATTTTTGCTCTTGTCATAGCAACATAAAGTAGTCTTTTTAATTCATTTTCTTCCTTATTTTTTTCAATGTTATAAATAAGATTATGTAAGTGAGGTAATTTGTTATCTGGTTCGCTAAATGCTGTGATATTGCACATATGATTATTTTTGATGAAATTATCAGATACAATCATTTTTTTGTCTGTTGAGCGTGTAGTTGAATTTAATGATGGAATAATTACTGTATCGAATTCAAGGCCTTTAGCTTTATGAATCGTGAAAAATTGTATACGCTCTTCGGCTGATGGAATGTCTGATAAGTATGTTTTTTTAATTTGATATTCGACTAATTCAAAATCAATAGCTATAGGTGTACTCGATGTTTGCAAAATATCGAAAAACTTATTGATATCTACGATATCATTTGGGTGATGAAGGCATTTTTCTCCACCTAAATTTATCCAAACTGATTCTATAAGTCTTCTAATGTGAGTCTTATTTTGATGCTCAAATGCATCATTAAGTATATTGACTAGTCGGTTGATCCTTTTTTTTCCATCAGCAGAAATATTATTCATTTTGTTTGTATTATGAATAATTTCCCACACAGTGGATGAATGATCATCTTGAAAAAGTACAACTAAATCATTAAGTGTAATTCCGCACCATGGAGCCCTGAGAATTGCAAGCCAATGAATTCTGTCGCTTAAATCAAGCATAGCGTAGCTTAAAGAAAGAATATCCTGAATTGATTGATGTTGATCTAATGCATCAATTTCTACGGCATTAAATTTTAAGGCAGGTTTAAATTTGCGAATGTAATTAATTAATTCTGAAAGATGACTTCTTGATCTTGTGAGAATGGCAATTTTTTCATTTTCAGGAAATGTATCAATTAAATTACATACATACTTTGCTTCTTCGGTATCAATATCAGTACCTTCATCAAATGTTAATGCATGAAATTTGAATTCACTTGCACCGGTATCACTTTCTTTTTTTGCTGAGAAAAAAGGCTTGTAACTTACAGTGCCTTGTGAAATTGAGTCTTCTTTTGGTAGTATTTTTTCAAATATCTGATTTACTTCATTTACGATAAGGGAGGAAGATCGCCAATTATCTTGAAGCCGAATGGTTTCTAAAGGAATTGTATTGAAGCCATGTTTTTTAGCTTCAATAAAAATGCTAACATCAGCCTCTCTGAATTTATAGATGGATTGCATAGGGTCACCCACACAAAAAATGGTTTTCTGCGCTTCAGATGCCCAGCCATCAACTATTTTCTTTAAAAAATTAAAGTGACTTCTGCTCGTATCTTGAAATTCATCAATAAGTAAATGTGAAATTTTATAATCTAGAGATAATAAGAGATCGCTTGCTGTATCTTTTTTACCAAGAGCTTCATTTGCTATTTCTATAATCTCAATAAAATCAACTGTATTACTCTCCCTAAATAGCTGCCTTAGTCTTTTTTCACATTGAAGAAGAAGGTTCGCAATAGATTTAAGTTTTATGACATACGCTTCATTTAGAGGCTCTGGCATATCTTTAATGGCTATTAAGCAATCTATATTAGGTATATTGAGACATTTAGCCTTATAAATTTCACCTTCTTCATCATTTTTGAATCCTTCTCGGGCTGTAATTGAAACTCGTCTAGTACTTTTATCTGTATATAATATTTGTGTGATTGTTTGCCATAAAGGGATTTCTTCTGCATCAAAATTAAAGCTATTTTTGTTTCCTAGCTTTATATCTCCTCTAAGCTTTATATTTTCAAGGTAATGAAGCACCTGCATAAGATCATTTAGCTGATCATGATTTAGTGAATCTTTAATTTTTTGATAAATAGGTTTAATTAAATGTTCAAGGTACGCATTGCTTTCTTCGACAATTTTTCCATTTGCTTTTTGAGTAAGAGCATGGCATCTAGATTTCCACTGATCTCTAATTGACATCATCGCGATTAAACGACGATTAATTTTTTCATATTCATTATCATAATGAGCAAAGACAATTTTAATGTCTTCAATGCTCTCTTTATTCTGTAACGTTTGTTTAACAGATTCTTCGTAAAACTTTTCAGGAGTATCAGTGATATTGGGTTTATCACCCATTTTGCTTAATACAGGAATTTGACTGACTACGTTATGGCAGAATTTATCAATAGTCATCACTTTAAGTCGCGATAGATCGTGCTCAATGCCCCAGCCTTTTTCTTTTGAGCGCTTTAGAATTGTGTGGGCAAAAGGACTGTCGCCTTTTTTAATGCGCTCTAGGATTTTAGACTTCATCTCTGAAGCCGCTTTCTTTGTGAAGGTAATGGCTACAATTTCTTCGGGCACATCAACAATAGTGAGAAGTTTTAAATACCGATCCGTGAGTAACCTTGTTTTACCAGAACCTGCCGGAGCTTCAACAATAAATGAGCGTAAATCAAGAGCTCTTTGTCTTAATTGGATGTCACTCATTGCTTCGTTTGCTCAAATTGAAGTATTCGTTCAGGAAGCCTTAGGATCGGCTTAACCTGACAATAAGCCATGTCTTTTTCGCGCGTAAATTTGATAGCTGCGTTGCCTGATTCGTAACTTTTACTAGCCTCATCAATACGATATTTCCAGAAGCCGATTAAATCATCCCAAGATTGGTATTCGATAGCAGTAGCATCTTTGATGCCTTGAAGCAGACCTCTATCTCGACCGATACCAATCCATTGAGGTTTTGGTGAATTAATAAGACCAATCGCAATGGCATCAATAGGTTTATTTGAGGCAAAGAGGGCATAAAAGGGCATTTGGAGCTCACCATACGCATTTAAAAACCATTCGTTTAGAGTCTTTGTTGCCCCGGATTTGTAATCAATCACAATGTTGTTTTGATTCACTTCATCGATACGATCAATTTTGATATTAAAGTTAAGGCAACCTAAATGAATAGGTATATTTTTTTCAGTCTCTTTAACTTCAAAATCCCCTCTTTTTAATTCATGTTGAATCCATTTTTCAAGGTAGCTTATTAAGCGTATTTCTTCGATATTAAAAAATTCAGGCAAGATTCTGGGGTATTTTTTCTTTTCTATAGATATATTTTTATGTGCAATCCACTGTATTTTTTTTGACAGCTCTTTTTCATTTAAAGCTCTTACTAGAGAGGCTGATTTATTTTCTGTCCAGAATTGTTCTAGGGTTTTATGAAAGAGATTTCCGCGTAATCTAGTAGTTAAATTTTCCTCATCTTCTTCTTCTATTTTTCTGGCACCAAGTCTAAACTCATAAAATGCCCAAGCAGGGCAGATGGATTGTGCTTCAAGTAATTTTATGCCCGATTTAACCGTCTGCTGCACTTCAATATTACTTGAAGTACTATCTTCAATATATTCTATAAATTCATGATTAAATTCATTTTTTTTAAATTTAAAATTGATATCTTCAAGTAATTTCGAAGATATAAAGTCATGTAATATTGGTGATGGAAATAGCTCTTCTTCACCCATTTTTTTAGCATACGAAAGTGTTACAAATGGTGATGTATGTGTAAATTTATCTAAAATCTTTGAGGCATTTAAATGACGTTTTTCATGGGTGTTGATATGCCTATCATGCTGAATTTTCATAGGTATAAATGGATTGTACTGATGAGGCGAAGGCCAATGATGTTCATTTAAATTCATAATCCACGTAGCGTCATAATTTTCATAAGTTGTTTCATGAAAACCTAAAATATCAATTTTAAAATTACCTTGATGTTTGTGTTGGTGAGTGGTTTTTTTAAGGTAATACTGAAAAATATCTAGCATCTCTTGGATGGATATTTCACCCATCAAATTATCTAATGAAGATATCGTTTCGTTAGTTTTGTTCCATGCCTCATAAATACTTTCTTCAAAGGAATCTTTTGGAGTTAATAAACTAGATTTAATATTCTTTAAATACTCCTCAAATGTTTTAATCCATTCGGAAGGACTTCTTTTTGTTCGCCATTCATGATGTGAGACATGTATGTGATTTAAATGTATTTTTAGGAAGGGTATTTCATTATTCAAGCCTTCAATTAACCCAGACATCTCAATGAGATCTTTAACTGATAGATTGCCCCTTCGTTTTCTTTCTAGGTGGTTAATAAGCTTGTAGCGTTGACATAACTCTTTGCCATCTGACCAGCCACTATGACTCAGGATGTTTTTAAGCTCACTGATCTTAGAGGTGCCTCTCGCAGCCAATTCTATTAATTTTAGGTTTAAATAAACCATAGATAAATGAAATAAGGGAGTATTCAAGGAGAATTGATAAATTCTTTTTTCTTGAGAGAGACTTGGGGTAAATGTTTCGGGATGAAATGTTTTATCAAGCATACTTGTGAGGCGATCGATAATTTGATCGAGTTGCGGCGTCACAATCAATATCTTTTGGTTATTTTCTATTTGTGTTTTGCACCATTCGACAATCTGCATGCTTTCATGTTCTTCATTAAGAAAAACACGTGACTCAATATAAGGCTCTATTTGTGGCGATTTAAAAAGCTCTATATCAACTTGAGTTTTACATGCTTCAATAAAAGAATCTTCAATAGGTGTTGTTAATTCAAAATTAACAAAACAAATAGGGTGCTCAATTGAAATATCGCCATTTCTAATATGTTCTTCACTTATCTTTAAAAGATTATTAAAAGTGATAACATTTTTATCGCTACAGTGTTTTTTAAAAAGCAGGCGCCAAGCGTTAAAAAATGCATGTTCTTCACTACGCTCTTCACTTTTTAAAGTATTTTCGCCAATATTAAATTGATCAATGAGTCGGTTGGCCTGCATTGCGGTTTCACTTAAGTTTTCAATATTGGATAAATCAAAAAATGATTTTTTATATTGCTTTATACTGCTTTCCCATAACAATTTTTCTTCAATCCCATTAAGAACGCGATATGACATCTGGATATTTGGGTGTTTTTTAAAGAGGTCATTGATGAAGTCATTAAGCGCCCATACCTTTTCTTTTGAATCAAAATGTTGGCTTAATTTATAAGCTTCTTTTGAATTGCGGCAGAGGTAGATAGGCTTTTGCTCAGAATGCATGCTTCTATTGTAAACTTAACCCCGTTAATTATTATTAAAAAAATGACAGAGCGTAAAAATTACATTACTAAGCAAGGATATCAGCGCCTAAAAGATGAGCTCGATTTTTTAGTTAAAGTTGATCGACCTAAGGTTGTAGCTGATGTTTCATGGGCTGCAAGTAATGGCGATCGGAGTGAGAACGGAGATTATATTTACGGGAAGAAACGCTTACGCCAAATTGATGCAAGAGCTAAATTTTTATTCGGTCGCATTGATGAAGCGGTAGTAATTGATCCTTCGTCGCAAGAGCAACAAGACAAGATTTTTTTTGGCGCATGGGTAACTTTACTCAATGAATCAGATGATTCGGAGCATTATTATCGCATTGTGGGGCAAGATGAAATTGATACAGAAAAAGGCTTTATTAGTTGGGTATCACCCATTGCTAAAGCCCTTTTAGGTAAAAACTTAGAGGATGAAGTGAAGGTTGAAACCCCTGGAGGTGTAGTGAAATTTAGAATTATTGATGTAGCTTATCATGAGTAATAAAAGTCCCATCGTGTGCCACTTAACATGTAAGGTGATTGATTTTTTTGGGGATATTGGTGTTGCTTGGCGAATAGCAAAGCAGCTTAAGGTTGATTTTAATATTGAAGTGCATCTTCTCGTTGACGATCTTGTAACCACTAAGAGATTGATACCTTCAATCGATCTTTCCCTGCAAAAACAAACGATTAATGGAATCAATATTTGTCATTGTGATTTTAGTGAGGATTCAACATCACTTCCGCCGCCTCCAGATTTTGTGTTTAATCTTTTTAATATAGATTTGCCACATAGCTATAAAACGCTTATTAAGCGCAAAAAGTCCAAATATATTGCGATTGAATATTTATCAGCAGAACCCTGGGTAGATAACTTCCATTTAAAACCTTCTATCGATCCTCGATCGGGGCTTATTAAAACTTACTTTTATCCTGGCTTTACTAATCAAACAGGGGGTCTTATTCGCGAAAAGGGATTGTTTTTGCGCCGAGAGGCTTTTAATCAATCTAGACGCAAAAAGCTTATTCAGTCATTAGGTGGAGATCCGACCTTATACTCAATATCACTCTTTTATTATCCAATACAAAAAATTGAAGTTTTTTTGGATGTAATGGATCACATAAAGAAACCTGCTCAATTTTTTATACCTCAATATCTATTTGATCTTTTAAAACTAAAAAATAATTATCAATTTATTCATATCATTCCTTATCCATTTTTAAATCATGATGATTTTGATAACCTACTTTGGTCATGTGATCTTAATTTTGTGCGAGGAGAAGATAGCTGGACAAGAGCAATTTGGGCTGGCAAACCTTTTATTTGGCAACCTTATATCCAAGAAAATAATATTCATTTAATTAAACTTAAGGCTTTTTTAAAGCGTTATTGCGAAGCATGCGATCAAGATTTATCTGAAATTTTAATTAAAATGCATGATGACTGGTCGAATAACAAATTTAACGAAGTTTTATGGTGTGATTTTTTTAAGCAACAAGCTCGTTTAGAAACTTTTGTATTAAAGCAAAGTCATCATTATTTCAAAGAGGCTTCATTTGTAGAGAGTTTGGTCGATTATTGTTACGAAACATAATTTTCGAGTATAATTTTACCCTTTATTTGGTAAGCATTCCCAAGGATCAATATTATGAAAATCGCTCAAGAACTTCGCGCTGGTAACGTTATTATGGTTGGCACTGACCCTATGGTCATCTTAAAAACTGAATATAACAAATCAGGTCGAAATTCAGCTGTGGTGAAGATGAAGATGAAAAATCTTCTCACTGAAGCGCCTAGTGAAAACGTATATAACGCGAGCGATAAATTTGAAGTGATTGTCTTAGATAAAAAAGAAGTTACTTATTCTTATTTCTCAGATCCTGCTTACGTCTTTATGGATAATGAATATAATCAATATGAAGTTGATGCTGAAAATATGTCAGAAGCATTGAATTTCTTAGAAGATGGCATGCCTTGCGAAGTTAAATTTTACAATGGCAAAGCGATATCTGTGGAGTTGCCAAATTCTGTGACGCGAGAAATTACCTATACTGAGCCAGCTGTAAAAGGAGACACTTCAGGCAAAGTTATGAAACCAGCTAAAATTAATACAGGTTTTGAAGTAATGGTGCCTTTATTCTGTAATACAGGCGATAAAATTGAAATTGATACACGCACTTTAGAATACAAAAACCGCGTTTTATAATTTTAAGCAGTTCCGCCTACAACTAAGCCATCAATTTTTATTGTTGGCTGACCTACACCTACTGGAACACTTTGACCTTCTTTGCCACAGGTTCCCACCCCCGAGTCTAAAGACATATCATTTCCGATCATGCTAACTTTCTTTAATACTTCTGGGCCATTGCCTATTAGAGTTGCGCCTTTGACTGGATAAAGTAATTTTCCATCTTCAATCATCCACGCTTCAGCTGCAGAAAATACAAACTTACCGCTTGTGATATCAACTTGGCCACCACCAAAGTTAACTGCATATATACCTTTCTTGACTGACTTGATAATTTCTTCAGGTGTTTTGGTTCCATTAAGCATATAGGTATTTGTCATTCTCGGCATAGGAAGATGCGCATAGGATTCTCTCCTCGCATTTCCAGTGGTAGGCATATTCATAAGTCTCGCATTTAATGTGTCTTGAAGATATCCTTTCAGAATACCGTTTTCTATCAGCACTGTTCTTTGTGTTTCATTGCCTTCATCATCGATATTTAGTGAACCTCTTCGATCTTGGATCGTACCATCATCAACTACAGTAATATCCTTTGCAGCGACTTGAGTGCCAATTTTATTGCTAAAAGCGGAGCTGCCTTTTCGATTGAAATCACCTTCTAGGCCATGACCAATAGCTTCATGTAAAAGAATGCCTGGCCATCCAGGGCCTAAGACAACTGTCATGCTCCCAGCGGGCGCAGGTTTTGCATTTAGATTTGTAGTAGCTTGATGAACTGCTTCATGCGCATATTGTTTTAATATTTCATCAGAGAAATATTCAAAACCAAAACGACCACCACCACCGGAAGAACCTTGCTCTCTTTTTCCATTCGCTTCTGCAATGACATTAATCGATAATCTTACGAGAGGTCTAATATCTGCAGCAATTTTTTGCTCATGATTAATGATGAATATTACTTCATATTCTCCAGCAATCGATGCTGTCACTTTAGTAATACGCTCATCCATTTTTTTAGCAAAATTTTCTATTTTTTCTAGCATTTTAATTTTAGTTTCAGCAGGGACTGCCGAAAGCGGGTCTTGAGTGCTATATAAATTAGATATGATTCTTGGATGGTCGAGTTTATGACTTTGATTTAAATTTTTTGAAGCAATAGCTTTAGCAATATTTGATGAAGACAAGAGTGCTTCAATGGAAATATCATCAGAATATGCAAAAGCAGATTTGTCTTTGTTAACAGCCCTAACACCTACACCTTGATCAATTGAGAAGCTGCCCGATTTAACTTGTCCTTCTTCAAGCCCCCAATATTCATTTTTTGTGTATTGAAAATAAAGGTCTGCATAATCGACACCATGTGACATCATGCTGTTGAGTATTTTATTCAGATCACTTATATCGATTCCAGATTGCGCGAGAAGCAAATCTTTTGCATGAGCAATTTTATGTTCCATAAGCGATGTTATTTAATAGTGCGATGTTTAAGGGCCGGTAAAGATTTACGAACGGATTTAATGTATTCTTTATTTAAGAATCCAGTAATTACGCCAGAACCTCGACTGAGACGATCTAGTATAGTCCCCCATGGGTCAACGATCATTGAATGCCCATGAGTTTCTCTTCCTGACAAGTGGTAGCCTCCCTGAGCAGGGGCCAATACGTAACATTGATTCTCAATTGCTCTTGCACGAATCAAAATTTCCCAATGTGCTTTCCCAGTTGTTTCTGTAAAAGCGGATGGAATGACAAGAAGATCAATATCTTTCATGTGTCTAAATAGCTCTGGAAATCTAAGGTCGTAACAAATTGCAATACCAATTTTTCCAAATGGAGAATCGACAACCACAATATCGGAACCCGCCTCAATTAATTTATCTTCACGATAGTATTCATCACCCATATCAAATCCAAAAAGATGGATTTTGTCATAGCGATGAATTAAATTACCTTTGTCGTCAAAAATTAAACAACTATTCCTAATTTTATTTTTATCATTTGATACTAAAGGAATAGATCCACCAATAATCCACACTTTGTTTTTCTTGGCTTGTTTTGACAAAAAGGATTGAACGAGACCATGTTCGGGCTTTTCTTTTGCCTTCAGCTTTTCTGAATCTTTGGAGGACATAATAGAAAAATACTCAGGAAGAGCTATGAGTTTAGCGCCTTGGTTTGCAGCAATGGTAATTAAATTTTCAGCTTCATTAAGATTTGATTTGATGTCTGGCCCAGACGCCATCTGTATACCAGCAATCTTTATAATATCTTTATTTACCAACTTAGCTTTGGTTGTTTTTATTTTAGATTTAATTGCCATTATTGTTTTTATTATTAAATAAGTTTTTAGTGTTATCGATCGTTGTTTTGATTTTATCAGATGGAGAATTATTCACTTCTTCTGGATTTTCCCATGTACCAATAATTCGATATTCGGAAGTAAGAACTTTATTGAGGGGATCCTTAAGTATTTTTTGTGCCACGAAAGCAACAGCACCCGCTAATGGACCACCAGCAAGCGCGGCAATCGATAGGCTGTCACTAATATGAGGGGTTACTTTGACATTTAAATCTTGTGTTTCTTTAATGATATTAGTTTCACCTGACATAAATACTTCTGCAGCAGGACCATTCATCCTAAAATTTGTTGTTTTCATAATGCCATTATTCATTCTTATTGAGGCATTAATGGAGTCAAATATAAAGCCGCTACTAAATAAATCTCTAAAGTCTAGACTAAGTCGTCTTGGTAAACTTTGCAGAGTAACAAGTCCAAAAAGGCGACCTACGCCTGGCTCCACTTTTAAAATCGTTCCTTTATGAATATCTAGAGTGAAAGATCCATCAATCTTAGTTTTATCAAAATTGATAGGACTACCGCTCCATTTAAATTGACCACTAATTTCTGCATCACCATCTTTAATGAAATGGTTATATCCCATAAAGTCGAGAGTATTGCCAAGATTGTTAATCTTCCAATTGAAATTAATGTTTGATTTTGAATTTTTATTCCAGTCGAGCCACTCACCATCCGCCTGGAAAATATTTGTATCATTTGAAACTTTAAATTTTTGAATGGTAATGTTTTGCTTTGAACTGCTGGAAACAAGTTCTAGTTTGCCTATTTTTTTGTCATCCATCTCAAGCGCTTCAATTTTGATATCTAAGTTAGGCACTTTTTGGTTGCTAGAAGCATGAGATGAAGAAATCTTTTTAATTTCACTTGGAACTTTTAGTCCATTTAAGCGAGCAATTAATTTGTTATCTTTTTCCGCCCATAAGAGATTGCCCGATGTCTCACTTGAACTTACTTTAAATTTTGTGTTGGCGTTAGCTGGCGCTATTTCTATTTTGATATTGTTAAACCTTCTATCAAACAAATCAGCGCTCTTTAGCGCTATATCTGCCTTATCTATTTTAAAGTTATGGTGGCTATCACTTCCGCTATATACGCTTATAAAATCATCCAAATTGGCGTAAGGTAGATTAGCTTTGAGATAAAGTCCTTTTTGGGGATTTGTTTTAATATCAGAATTAATAGCAATAAAGCCTTTATCAATAACCATGAGGTTATTTTTTTCAGAGCGCAATATTTTCGCGTTTACAATATTGCTGAATTTAAATTCAATCTCATCATTTTTTTGACTATTTTGTTTTTTACTAAAATAAAATTTTTCTTCTTTATCTCTTGCTTTATTAAATGGTGCAGGATAGCCCATTTCAATACCTTTTAAATTTGACGAGATTTGAATATTAAGTAAAGGTTTTTTGTATTCTACTAACCCTTCCCAATCTGCAGCACCATTTAATTTTGTAAAACCTGTACCTAATTTTTCTTCAATACCTTTGTCAGTAAATTTACCATTTAATTTAACTTTAATAATTTTGCTAGGATCCGCAGTAAGGGCAATATTTGTATTGCCACCAAAAATCATACCGTTAAGATTTTCAGTCTTAACATTCTTCTCGTCGAATATGACATTGCCTTTAATTTTTTCTATATTAGGGATACCCATCGAAGAATTGCTTAGATTGCTATCTAAAAATTGATACCGACCTTTAAAGGTAATGGCATCTAAATTGTCCATGGGAATGTCAATATTTACCATTAACTTTCCCTCACCGGATCCTGTTGCTTCATCAAACAGGTGTTGAACAGATTCTTTTACGGGGCTGTTATTAATAAATTTAATTGCTTCACGTGTAGGGCTATTCAGAGTTCCTTGAATATTAAGTATGGGGTGTTCAATCGCTATCGCAGGAATTGTTGTTTTAAGATCTTTAATTGTATTGCCTAAGAAATGACCTTTCTTACTTGTTAATTCAAAAGTCCCAGCATTAATTGAGGCATTAAAATCAAATTTTTCGACTACAGGCCATCCTGTGCCATATTCAATTAAAGTATTTTTCCCTGTTGTTGTAACAATAAATGAGCCTTTGTTAGGATCAGGCCGATTATTCGCATCAACAAATGGGAAATCAGCTGTTGAACCTTTAATCGCGACTAAAGTATTTTCAAGACTTCCCTCGAGAAGTGAAGTATCTAACCAATGAAGACTTTCAGCGCTAATTGTTTTTGGGTAATAAGTTTTTGCATGTTTAAAATCAATAAAGGGAATCGAAGCTTGTATGTCTAGATAAGGCGCTTTTTGAATGTCATATTTAATGCTTCCATTTATTGCGCCATTAATAAATGCATTATTAAAGCTAATATTTTTAAACATTAAATAATTTTCTGTCCACTTTAAGTCGCCATGTAAGTCGTTAAATTTGAGTTGCTCTCTAAATAATTTATTATATGAAAGCGAAACATCTGTTGATTTAAATTTCAAAGAACCATCTTTATTTGACAGATGAATAGAGCCTGAAAGATTTTCGAAGCCCGGTAAGTCTTCAAATGATTTTAAGCTTAACTTATCAAACTGAGCCTTGAGGTTTATTTCAGTGTTTTTATTCTCTGCCCATTTGAGATCTAAATTAGTTAGTGATCCGGCAGGCTGAATCATATTGACTTTATTTTTTACATCATCAAAGTAGGGGATGGTCTGTAATATTTCATTGGCTGCCTCAAGTTGAATTTTATTTACTTTGAGAGAGAATGCAGTTGGCTTATTTGTTTCAGTTGAAATAGTAATAGAGCTATCAGCGTCTTCGATGTTTATGCCGTTATTAGTAAGAAGGTAAAGGTTTTCAAATGCAAGTTGATGATCTTTTTTATTTGAAAGCCAAATAATGTCACCAGACAAATTCTTTAAATTAAGCTCATTTTTATAAGCTTGGTTCAATTCAGTTTTAAAGCTTGTGAGCTTAATTGATGATTTAATTTTAGCAATTGCAGCGTTAGTGATACTTGCTGTTAGATTTAAATCGCCAGTGCCCGCATTAATTTTAATAGGATAATTTACCCAGGGTGTGTAGGCTGCAAGATTAATATTGCCGGCTTTAATTTTAACTTCGGAGTCCCACGAATCTATATCTTCAATTTTTTTTGCATAAATATTCCCGTTAATATCAATAAATTGATTGTCGCTATTACTGATTCTAAAATTAAGGTCAAATTTATGTTTGCCAATGAGCTCGATAATAAAAGGTGTTTTATAACTAAAATTTAAATCCTTTAATGTGAGTGTAGGCGCCTGTCTATATTCGTCATGCCAATCAATCTCACCTTGCTTAATGACCACCTTTTTTTGATTGAGAAGCCAATTAGTTAATTTATTATTAGCGGGACCATCGATAAGTATGCCGCCAATGAAAATTTTATTATTAACGTCTCTCTTAATAAGAAGTTTAGGTGTTTGCAACCTGATTTCTGAAAGCGTTGGTTTTAAATAAAATGGACTTAACCACGAGAAGTCTGCACTAATTTCTTTGAGTGTAAGGGTTGTGTTATTTTGATTGTCATAAAATAAAACTTCGTTCAAAGCAATTTCTGGATTAATAAAATCCCATCGACCTTCAAGCGAATTTATTTTAATCGTTTGCCCAGTTGATTGAGATGCAAGGGCTTCAATTTTTGATTTGTAGTTATTTAAATTGGGTTTGATATAAAACTGAAATGCAAGACTGAAGATAACGACAAAAAGTGCATAGGTAAAGACAAATGCAATACCAATTTTTTTAACGTAAGGAAGTAATTTTTGCTTCATGGGTCTTTCTTAAACTTAAACCGCTTACGTTATTTTACTTTAAATTATTGAATTGTTTGTTTTAGTTGCTCAAGAATAGATGGGTTATCTAGGGTTGAAATGTCAGATGTAATTTCTTCGCCTTTAGCAAGAGAGCGTAAAAGTCTACGCATAATTTTGCCTGAACGTGTCTTGGGTAAATTATCCCCAAATCTAATATCGTCAGGTTTGGCAATAGGACCTATTTCTTTACCAACCCAATCTCTGAGTTGACTTACTATTGCTTTAGCTTCGTCACCTTCTGGCCTTTTGCCTTTAAGGACTACATAAGCTACGATAGACTCACCTTTAATTTCGTGCGGTTTTCCCACAACTGCGGCTTCAGCCACAAGCGGATTTGAAACCAATGAAGATTCAATTTCCATGGTGCCAAGTCTGTGACCTGAAACACTTAATACATCGTCAATACGACCCATGATAGTGAAGTAGCCAGTCGTTTTGTCTCTAATAGCCCCGTCACCCGCTAAATATACTTTTCCGCCAAGTTCTTCTGGGTAGTAGCTTTTTTTATATCGCTCAGGATCGCCCCAAATGGTTCGAATCATTGAAGGCCAAGGTTTTTTAATCACCAATAGTCCACCCGTACCCCATGGCACTTCATGTCCTGCTTCATCTACAATAGTTGCATCAATTCCTGGGAAAGGAAGGGTGCAAGAGCCAGGCACTAAAGGTGTGGCACCAGGCAATGGTGTTATGACATGGCCCCCTGTCTCTGTTTGCCAAAATGTATCGACGATTGGACATTGATGATGGCCAATTCTTTCGTAATACCACATCCATGCTTCAGGATTGATAGGCTCGCCTACAGAACCTAGAAGACGAAGACTAGATAAATCATAAGTATCAGGATTGGATTCTTTGTTTGATTCTGAAGCTTTAATAAGAGATCTAATCGCGGTGGGCGCAGTATAAAAAATGCTGACATGATGTTTTTCTATCATCTGCCAGAAGCGGCCTGCATGAGGAAAAGTTGGAATGCCTTCGTAAATAAGTTGAGTAGCTCCCATAGCAAGCGGCCCATAAGCAACGTAAGTATGTCCTGTAATCCATCCCACATCAGCTGTGCACCAGTAGACATCATCTCCTTTAATATCAAAGGTCCATCGCATGGTGTTCATGGCATGAAGAAGATAGCCCGCAGAAGAATGTTGAACACCCTTAGGCGTGCCAGTTGAACCCGAGGTATAAAGTAAAAAAAGAGGATGTTCAGCACTCACATATATTGGATCACAATCCCTAGATTGATTCTTAACAAGGTCGTGCCACCACACTTCTTTTGTTTTTAATTCGATTGCATCTTTTGATTTTTTAAGTACCACAGTACCAATGATTGACTCACAACTGCCTAAAATAAATGCTTCATCTACTGCAGCTTTGAGAGGAAGTATTTTTCCGCCTCGAAATTGAATATCAGCTGTGATGACAAGCTTAGCTTGTGCATCTTTGATACGCTCTTGAATACTTTTTGCTGAAAAACCTCCAAATACAACGGAGTGTGTTAATCCAATTCTGGCACAAGCAAGCATAGCAACAACTGCTTCAATGCCCATGGGTAGGTAAATAACAACCCTATCTCCCAGATCTAGATTGAATGTTTTAAGGCCATTTGCAAATTGACATACTTTTTCATAAAGTTCTTTGTAAGTGACACTAGTGACATCACCATTATCAGCTTCAAAAATAATCGCAATTTTATTTGGTTGAGTGCTTAAATGCTTATCAAGACAGTTATACGAAACATTTAACTCTCCATCTTCAAACCATTTGTAAAAAGGGGCATTCGAATCATTGAGTGTTTTAGTGAAAGGTTTTTTCCAAACAATCAATTCACGTGCTAAATTAGCCCAGAATTCCTCATAATTATTATTTGCAGCGGCGCATAATTTTTCATAAGCCACCATACCAGAAACATTGGCACCATCAACGAATGATTGATCTGGATGAAATGTTCTATGTTCATTTAAGACTGACTCGATACCCATACGTTTTAACTTAAATCCAACTTAAAAAAGTAAATCTATTATTAGTAGTAATTTATTTTATGTAAAGCAAAAAAACGCACTTCAATTATTTTCATTATTTAACGCTTGTGATCAAGGCTTTTTGTATGGTAAAAGTCTTGCATCGTAATGATTAAAACCGAGGCATCATGAATTTAAGACTTAGATTAAATCTTTTGATTACGGTACTTTTGCTGATCTTTTTTATTTCAATGGGTTACACCATCATGAAAGGGTCGAAAGAGTCCATTCAAGAGGGTGTAGAGTCCGCCAATAGAGTAACAATGCAATTATTAGATACGGTCATCATAAGCTCTGCCCAAAATCCAGAATGGGGTTATACCCACGAGGTCTTAAAGAAGTTTTTGGAAGAATTAGGCCATGTAAGAAGTAGTGATATTTACTTATATTCACTGCAAGGTGATCTTCTATATCAATCACCACCTTCTAAGTATCGTGCAGATGATTTACCACCACCTAAATGGTTTTCAAATTCTTTAGCACCCAAAGCGCACATTGATACAAGAACAATAAGATTTGGAAAGTTGATTATAAAAACAAATCCCATTGGTGCCATAAAAGAATCTTGGTCTAAGATGCGTTACTTTTTTTGGATCACTCTTACTTTTTTTATTTTGTTAAATATACTAGTTTATTGGATGCTTGGATTTTGGTTGAGACCTCTTGCACCCATGGTAAATGCTATAAATAAAATGGGCGAAGGGGATTTTGAAGTAAGACTGCCAAATTTTAATTTACCTGAATTTGCAGCAATAGCTGCAAACTTTAATCGCATGGGCGATTCTCTCCAGTCTAAAATTCGCGAAAATCAAAGATTAGCATTAATTGCTCAGCAAACCGCAGACGCTATTCTTATTCATGATCTTAAATCTAAAATATCTTTCTGGAATGCTTCAGCTGAAAAAATATTTGGATATTCATCAAAAGAAATATTGGGAAAATCAGCTTATATACTTACATCTAAAGTGTATGAAAATGAATTAAGAAAAAACTTTCAATTGGTTCATAAAGGAAAAAATATTCATAATATAGAATCTCAAAGAGTTAAGAAAAATGGTGGAGCGGTAAATGTTGCCATATCATTTTCACCTCTTATTGATCCCATCACCAATAAAATTATTGGCGATATCTGTAGCATGAGAGATATAAGTGAAAAGAAAATTGCAGAAGAATCAAAATTAAAACTTGAAGAAAATAGAAAATTTACTCAATTAATTCAAAGTCATATTGAAGATGAAAGAAGAAGTTTGGCAAGAGAGCTTCATGATGAGTTAGGGCAGTATGTATCTGCTATTAAAATATTTGCATCTAACATATCAAATAAAGCTAAAAAAATATCACCTGAAATAGAGAAAAACGCAGATTCTGTGATCTCTGCAGCTAATCAAATATATGATGGTATGCATAGCATAATTAAACAATTAAGACCAAGTGCACTTGATAATTTAGGTTTAGCTGAAACTCTAAAGGACACAATAAATACCTGGCAAAAACAATATCAAGATTTGAAAATTCATTTGTCAATTAAAGGAGATCTTAATGGCTTAAATGAAACTTTAAATATAAATATTTATCGAATTATTCAAGAAGCAATGAATAATGTATTAAAGCATTCAAAAGCTAAAACAATCGAAATTAATTTGGCATTAAATAAAAAGGGGCTTTTGGAATTAAATTTTAGAGATGATGGTCAAGGTATGGATCTTAAAAAAGTAGATCAAACAAAAAATTTTGGTATTTTAGGTATGCAAGAGCGCATTCAGTTTTTGAATGGTTCATTTGAATTAATTTCTAAAAAGAATCAAGGTACACAGATTTTAATTTCTGTGCCCACTTAAAAAGGATTATAAGTTGAGTCAAATTAAGATATTACTTGTCGACGATCATGCTGTAGTTCGCATGGGCTTTAAAATGCTCATCGAAGCTGAAGCAGATATTAAAGTTATAGGTGAGGCTGAATGCGGCGAAGTTGCCGTTAAACTATTTCAAGAATTAAAACCTGACATTATCATCATGGATATTACAATGCCAGGGATAGGCGGACTTGAAGCTATCGACCGCATTATGGCGAAAGATAAAAATACCAAAATTCTTGTTTTATCTGCTCATGAAGATTCAGTGCATCCTAAGCGAGTCTTAAATGCGGGCGCGATGGGTTATTTAACAAAGAGAAGTGCAGCAGAAGAATTGATTAAAGCAATTAAATCCATTCACCAAGGAAAGCGTTATTTAGAGCCTAATATTGCTCAACAAATGGCTATTACACAATTATCGGGTGAAACAAATCCTGTTGAGATTCTCTCCGATCGAGAGTTTGAAGTCTTTATGGCATTAGCCAAAGGTAAAAGTACAAACGAAATTGCGGATACTTTATGTTTAAGCCCTAGAACTGTAGGCACTCATTTATATAATATTAAGCAAAAATTGAATGCAAATAATTCAGCAGAGATCGCTTTGATTGCTATTCGCTGTGGCTTAATTGATCCTTGATTTTAAGCTAATGTTTGAAGCAATAGCGCCGCTTACAATAATGAGGGTTGCCCCTATCAAGTCTTCTATTCTCATTGTTTCGTTAAAATAAAGAAGACTGATAACACCAGAAAAAACAATTGTCAGATAAGACAGCGCACCAATCACAAGAGTATTTCCAAGCCTGTATGCTCGTGTCATTGCAATTTGAGCAATAGTGGCTGATAAGCCAAGTGGAATTAATATCCACATATCATTCCATACCAACTTTTGACAATCGTTAAAGCTTATCCATAATCCCGAACCAACTGTAGATACGAGCGTGAAATAAAACACAGTTCGCCAATCGGGTTCATTAAGTCTACTAAGCTGAATGACATGAATGTAAGCTAATGCTGCCCCAATACCTGATATCAAGCCTACTAAACCCGCAAACCAACTTTGCCATTCTCCGTGTGGATCAAGAATTAACAAAGCACCAATAAAACCAATGATGGTACACATCAAAATGGATTTTTTTATTTTTTGGCGTGAGATAAAAGGCAAGAAGAAGCCAAGAAATATAGGTGATGTATAGTTGAGCGTCATCGCAGAGCCTAAATTAAGATGTGCAATGGCATAAAAGAAAAAAGCCAAAGATAAAAATCCTACAATGCCACGATCAATTTGTTTTCTTAGATGAGGTGTTTTTAATTCTTTTTGGCTGATAACGATGTAAATAAAAAGAAATAATAGGCTTATGAATGATCGATAGAATACAAGCTCAACGCTTGAAAAACGGATAGCACCAATCTTTACAAATGACCCCATGAGCGAAAAAAAGAAGGTCGCTACGATCATCCATAGCATACCTTTTTTTTGGTTTGTCATAGATAGGTAGACATTTCTGTTTGATACCACTGATGAAAATGTTTTAATCCATCTTCTAACGGTTCGTGATATGGACCCATATCTTCTTGTTTGTTTTTAAAGAGCAGGCGTCTTCCTTCGTGCATCTTTTCACAAATGACTTTATCTTCTAGCGCTGTCTCGTTATAAGCCGCTTGTTGCGCAGCAATATAATCTTGATCAAAAAGAATCGTTTCTTCCGGATAATAAAATTCAATAATATTTCTGCAACGATCTGCCTTATCGGGAATGAGATGAGAAACGACAATCACATTGGGATACCATTCGATCATGAAAAAAGGATATATAGTGAGCCAAATTGCACCAAATGCAGGTTTTGAATCGCCACTTTGCTCATTAATCTTTGATTTCCAAAGATCATAAATGGGAGAGCTTGCTGAATGATTTTTCTCTCTGAAAGGGACTTTTTGAATAGATGAGAATGATTTAAATTCCCAAGTTAAATCGTCACAGTTCACTATATTGTTGAGGCCTGGATGAAAAGCCCAGACATGATAATCTTCAAGATAGACTTCAATAAATGTCTTCCAATTAAAATCGTAATGGTCAATTTTGATGCTATGTAATTTGTAAGATTCGAAATTTAATAATTGATTTAATTGTTTAAACTCCATCGCATCTTTGATATTCAATGAGGTTTGTTTATGTGTTTGTTTGAAGATGAGATCATGGATTTCTTCCACTGGAAATGATTCTAAATTGAGACATGGCGTTTCTTTAAAATAGGGCGCGCCTTTCAATTCTCCATTAAGGCCATATGTCCAACGGTGAAGAGGGCAAACGATATGTGATACCGACCCTTTATTTTCAAGCATAAGCGCTTGTCTATGGCGACAAATATTACTTAATACATTGATTTTTCCGTGGTCATTTACAAGAATCGCTGATTGATTAAGTGCATCCAAAACTTGGTAATTACCGTGTTGAGGTGCCATTAACCGATGTCCTAAATATTTTGGATATTTATCGAAAATTGCCTTTTTTTCTATTTCGAAAATATGAGGATCGATATAGCTATGAACAGGTAGCTGACTAAAAATCTTAGCTTGGGAATCAACCGATTTGAGTGTCACCATACGTGGTTATTAACTATTGGGAAATGTTTTTTAAAATCTAGGGCAATTTTGCCTTAAATAGGTTTTTTTGCAAACTTAATTTACCTTTTAAGCCCGCTATCTTGCTTAAATCGGCTATTTGAGCTACTCTCGGTGTTTGAATATTTATGTATTTTTTTAGAGGAGTTTTTAGATGAAAAATCCACTTGATTCAATCTTAGGAACAATCATTTCAGGCTTGGTTCTAACGCTAGTACTTTACGTTTTTCTTAAAAACTTTATTTTGTAGGAGTTTAATAATGGAATTTATACCTGGACTTGCTAGATGGCTGCATATTGTGGCTGGTATTACATGGATTGGTTTACTTTATTACTTTAACTTAGTGCAAATTCCTGCATTAAAAGATGCAGCTGCGGATGGCTCAGCAGGCGGCATTACAAAGCATGTCGCACCGCGCGCTTTACTATGGTTTAGATGGGCTGCTGTAGCAACTTGGCTAGCAGGCGCTGCAATTTTACAAGAAAATTTTATTAGTGCATTTACCTTGCAAACAGGATACGAGGGCATTGGTATCGGTTCTTGGTTAGGTACGATTATGCTATTTAATGTTTGGGTGCTAATTTGGCCAAATCAACAGAAGATTTTAGGTATGGTTCAAGCTTCAGATGATGAAAAAGCTAAAGCTCGCAGAGTAGCTTTCTTAGCATCAAGAACTAACTTAATGCTCTCTCTTCCAATGCTTTTCTTTATGGCAAATGGATTGACTCACCGCGCATTAATCGGTCTTTAATTTAATTTAAGCTGAAATAAACGGAGGCTTAAGCCTCCGTTTGTGTTTATAAGTACGGAAAATTGTATGTCAAAAATGATGGATACCTATGCTAGACAACCCGTCACCTTTGAAAAAGGTGAAGGTGTTTGGCTATGGGCTAAAGATGGTAAAAAATATTTAGATGCCCTGTCTGGTGTAGCGGTCAACGGACTGGGGCATAAACATCCCAAGTTAATCAAAGCTATTAATGAGCAAATATCAAGACTCATTCATGTGTCGAATGTATACCACATTGCCGAACAAGAAAGGCTGGCAGAAAAACTAACAGCCATTTCTCATATGGATAATGTTTTTTTCTGCAATTCAGGATGTGAAGCGAATGAAGCAGCAATTAAATTAGCAAGGCTTTTTGGGCATCAAAAAAGCATTGATACCCCAGAAATTATTGTCATGGAAAAAGCTTTCCATGGACGCACAATGGCAACGTTATCTGCTACTGGCAATCGAAAAACACAGGCTGGCTTTGAGCCACTTGTAGGTGGATTTATTCGAGTAGCTTTCGATGACCTAGGGGCTATTCAGCAAATTGCGTCAAGAAAGAATAATGTAGTTGCGATTCTTGTAGAGCCTATTCAAGGCGAGGGTGGTATCAATATTCCAAGCAATATTCAAAATTACCTCAAAGGGTTAAGAGCAGTTTGTGATGAGCATGATTGGCTTTTAATGTTCGATGAGGTTCAGTCAGGTATTGGCAGAACAGGCAAATGGTTTGCGCATCAGCATACCTCTGTTCAGCCTGATGTCATGACGCTCGCCAAAGGTTTAGGTTCAGGTGTCCCAATTGGTGCCTGTTTAGCTAAAGGCAAAGCAAGCAAAGTGTTTACACCGGGCAAGCATGGATCAACATTTGGCGGCAATCCATTGGCGACCGCAGCAGGTTACGCAACATTAACTATTATTGAAGAAGATAAGCTTTGTAGTCATGCCTCAAAAATGGGCGCATTAATTAATGAAGAATTTACAAAGCACTTAAAAGATTGCCCTCAAGTAAAAGTGATCCGTAACTTGGGTCTGATGATAGGTATTGAACTTGATCATCCATGCGGAGATTTAACTAAATTAGCTTTAAATGAAGGGCTTCTTATTAATGTGACAGCAGAGAAAGTGATTCGACTGTTACCACCTCTTGTTATTAATGATTTGGAAGTAAAAGAGTTAGCCGAAAGATTATCTCAAGTGATTAAAAATTTTTTAGTAAAGTAACGTTTTAAATAGAATTGATTTTATGAAAACAAAACATTTTTTAAGATTTAACGATCTCAAGCGAGATGAGTTTGAATATATTTTCTCGAGAGCAAGTTGGATTAAAAAACAATTTAAAGAATACAAACAGTATTGGCCTCTTGCCGATAGAACTCTAGTGATGATTTTTGAAAAAGCAAGCACTCGAACAAGATTATCTTTTGAGGCAGGCATTCAGCAGCTTGGCGGCTCAGCAATTTATTTAAATACGAGAGATTCTCAGCTCGGAAGAGGAGAGCCTGTAGAAGATGCGGGACAAGTAATTTCAAGAATGTGTGACCTTGTAATGATTCGAACATTTGAGCAGGATATCATTGATCGATTTGCACAAAATTCAAGAGTGCCTGTGATTAATGGATTAACTAACGAATATCATCCATGCCAAATTCTAGCTGATATTTTTACCTACATCGAACATAAGGGTGCTATCCAAGGCAAAACAATTGCTTGGATTGGCGATTCGAATAACGTATGCAATACGTGGTTACAAGCTGCTGAAGTTTTAGATTTCAATGTGCATGTTTCAACACCTAAAGGTTATGAAGTTGAAGTCGAGCGAGCAGGCTTGTATGGCGATAAACATTTTGAAGAATTTGAAGATCCTATGGATGCTGCAAAAGATGCCGATATCGTCACAACTGATGTATGGACCAGCATGGGATTTGAATCTGAAAACGAAGAGCGTTTGAAAGACTTTGCAGACTGGCAAGTAGATCAAGAAATGATGTCAGTGGCATCCTCAGAAGCTTTGTTTATGCACTGCCTTCCTGCTCATCGAGGCGAAGAGGTTACTGCAGAAGTCATTGATGGCCCTCAAAGCGCAGTATGGGATGAAGCTGAGAATCGTCTTCATGTTCAGAAAGCATTGATGGAGTACCTATTATTAGGAAAAATGAAAAATGAGTGATATTAAAAAAGTTGTTTTAGCTTACTCGGGCGGATTAGACACGTCTGTTATTTTGAAATGGCTTCAAGAAACTTACCAATGCGAAGTCGTTACTTTTACAGCTGACTTAGGTCAAGGCGATGAATTAGAGCCTGCAAGAGAAAAAGCTAAAGCAGCAGGCGTTAAAGAAATCTTTATTGAAGATTTAAAAGAAGAATTTGTTCGAGATTTTGTATTTCCTATGTTTAGAGCGAATACAATTTATGAGGGTGAATATCTACTCGGCACTTCAATTGCGCGACCGCTTATCGCTAAACGCTTAATAGAGCTAGCTAGAAAAACTAATGCTGATGCTATTTCTCATGGTGCGACGGGTAAAGGTAATGATCAAGTTCGTTTTGAATTAGGCGCTTATGCGCTTAATCCTGACATTAAAATTATTGCACCATGGCGCGAATGGGATTTACTGAGCCGAGAAAAATTACTTCAGTATGCTGAAAAAAATAATATTCCGGTTGAAATGAAACATAAAAAAGGCGGTAGTCCATATAGCATGGATGCTAACTTATTACATATTTCTTACGAGGGGCGTCACTTAGAAAATCCAGGTGCGGAACCCGAAGAAGATATGTGGCGCTGGACTGTTGGCCCTGAAAAAGCTCCAAATGAATCTGAAACTATCGAGATTAAATTCGAAAAAGGTGATCCAATAAGTCTTAATGGCAAAGCTATGAAAGCGCATGAATTATTGGATGCGCTAAATCAATTGGGTGGAAAGCATGGCATAGGACGATTAGATCTTGTAGAGAATCGATATGTCGGTATGAAATCTCGAGGTTGCTATGAAACTCCTGGCGGTACTATTTTATTAAAAGCTCATCGAGCGATTGAGTCTATTACTTTAGATCGTGAAGTAGCTCATCTTAAAGATGACTTGATGCCAAGATTTGCTTCTCTAATTTATAACGGTTATTGGTGGAGTCCAGAGAGGCTTGCATTGCAAACTTTGATTGATCACACGCAAATAAACGTGAATGGCTGGGTTAAATTGAAACTCTATAAAGGTAACGTCATCATAATTGGAAGAGACAGTGAAACAGATTCACTTTTCGATACTTCGATTGCAACATTTGAAGATGATCAAGGCGCGTATGACCAAAAAGATGCAGCAGGTTTTATTAAACTCAATGCTTTAAGAATGAGAATCGCAGCAAAAATTAAAAAATAAGGTGAATTAAATGGCTCAATTTGACAATGTAAGTGTAAAGAAAAAAGCAAATATTTATTTCGATGGTAAATGTGTAAGCCATACTATTCTTCTTCCAAATGGAACAAGAAGTACGATTGGTGTCATTTTTCCAAGTTCATTAACCTTCAATACGCAAGCAGCTGAAGTTATGGAAATTCTAGCTGGACACTGTCGGGTGAAATTGCAAGGCGCTTCTGATTGGACGGAATATAAAGAAGATCAAAAATTTTCTGTGCCTGCAAATTCATCTTTTGAAATTGAGACAACAGATACGCTTCACTACGTTTGTCATTTTGAATAAGTAATTTTATTAAGCAAGGAGATTTTATATGCCATCTTTTGATATTTCATCCGAAGTAAATATGGCTAATTTAAACAATTCTATTGATGTCGCATCTCGAATGATTATCAATCGATACGACTTTAAAGGTACGAGTGCGAAAGTTGAATTTTCAGAGAAAGAATTAACTATTACACTTTATGGTGATTCTGATTTTCAATTAGGTCAAATCAAGGATATTTTATTGCCTGCTATGGAAAAGAAAGAAGCTGATAGCTCCAAAAGACTTGATCCTCAAGATATTCAAACTGTATCTGGAAATAAAGTAAAACAGGTTTTGAAATTAAAATCAGGCATTGATAGCGAACTTGCAAAAAAAATTGTTAAATTACTTAAAGATAGTGGACTTAAAGTTCAGGCAGCTATCCAAGGTGAAAGTGTTCGTGTGTCAGGCGCTAAAAGAGATAACTTACAAGACGCTATAGCATTCGTTAAAAAAAGTATTACTGATTTTCCATTGGAATTTGGAAACTTTAGAGATTAGTTAAACTCATGCAAGCTAAAACACTCTATGAAAAATTATTTGAGAGCCATATTGTTAGAGAAGATGCTGGCACTTATCTCATATACATTGATCGTCATCTTGTTCATGAAGTAACAAGTCCGCAGGCATTTGAAGGCTTAAGAATTAATCATAGGCCTGTATGGAGAAATAAATCCATTCTTGCAGTTCCTGATCATAATGTTCCTACGACAGATCGATCGCTTGGTATTTCTGATCCTATTTCAAAAATTCAAGTTGAAACGCTTGATGAAAATTGTAAGCATTTTGGATTGACTCAATTTCCTATGAATGACAATCGCCAAGGCATTGTTCATGTTATTGGACCTGAACAAGGAAGTACATTACCAGGCATGACAATTGTATGCGGTGACTCTCATACAAGTACACATGGAGCATTCGGTGCACTTGCAATGGGTATCGGCACTTCTGAAGTTGAACATGTATTAGCTACTCAATGCCTAATCTTAAAAAAATTCAAGACAATGGAAGTGCGTGTAGAAGGAAAATTAAATAAAGGCATTACCGCAAAGGATATTGCTTTAGCCTTGATTGGGAAAATTGGAACAGCAGGTGGCACAGGTTATGCGATTGAATTTACTGGTGAGTCTATTCGTTCTCTTTCTATGGAAGGCAGAATGACGCTTTGTAATATGGCGATCGAAGCTGGTGCTAGAGCTGGAATGGTAGCAGTAGACGATGTCACGATGTCTTATGTTGAAAATAGACCTTTTTCACCTAAAGGTGAAGCTCTTGAAAAAGCAAAAGCTTATTGGAAAACATTACATAGTGATAAAGATGCAAAATTTGATAAAGTAGTCATGCTTAATGGAAGTGAAATCCTTCCACAAGTTACATGGGGAACTTCGCCTGAAATGGTTGTAAGTATAGAAGGTATGACGCCTGATCCCAAAAATGAAAACGACCCTTCAAAAAGAAAAAGTATTGAGGATGCGCTTGCTTATATGGGTCTCGAACCCAATCTTCCAATCAATCAAATTCAAATTGATAAAATTTTTATTGGGTCATGCACTAATTCGCGTATAGAAGATTTGCGAGAAGCTGCCAACGTTCTTAAGGGGAAAAAAATTGCCCAAAATATTAAGTTGGCGCTAGCAGTTCCTGGATCAGGTCTTGTAAAACTTCAAGCTGAAAAAGAAGGTTTGGATCAAATCTTTATAGAAGCAGGTTTTGAATGGAGAGAGCCTGGCTGCTCGATGTGTTTGGCAATGAATGCTGATAGATTAAATCCAGGCGAGCGTTGCGCATCAACTTCTAATAGAAATTTTGAGGGCCGACAAGGTCAAGGTGGCAGAACGCACCTTGTAAGTCCATCGATGGCTGCTGCTGCCGGTATTCATGGCCATTTTGTAGACATAAGATCTTTAAATTAATTTATGAATCCATTTATTACTCATACTGGTATTGTCGCCCCTCTTGATCGTGCGAATGTAGATACGGATGCAATTATTCCCAAACAATTTCTGAAGTCGATTAAGAAAACAGGTTTTGGTCCTCATTTATTTGATGAGTGGCGATATCTAGATCACGGCGAGCCAGATATGGATTTAACTCAAAGGAAAAAAAATCCGGAATTTGTACTAAATCAGACCCCATATGAAAAGGCTTCAATTTTGATTGCGCGAGAGAATTTTGGTTGTGGCTCAAGTCGAGAACATGCACCATGGGCAATCGAAGACTATGGGTTTAGAGCGATTTTAGCGCCTAGTTTTGCTGATATTTTCTTTAGCAATTGTTTTAAAAATGGTTTGTTACCTATCGTATTGCCAAATGAAACAATCGATTTTTTATTTAAATCTATTTATGCAAATAAAGGTTATGTATTAACAATTGATTTAGAAAATCAATTTGTTGTGATGCCTTCAAATGAAAAAATAAGTTTTCAAGTAGATGCATTTAGAAAGCATTGTTTAATGCATGGATTAGATGATATTGGATTAACGATGCAGCATAGCGAGAGTATTAAAGCATTTGAGCAAGATTACTACCAAAAAAATTCATGGCTACTTTAAATTAGAAAGATTTTTTAAATAAAATGAAAATTGCAATATTACCTGGCGATGGCATTGGTCCCGAGATTACAAATCAAGCGGTTGATGTATTAAAAGCTCTTAATGTGGGCGCGGAGTTAGTGGAGGCACCCATTGGCGGAGCTGGCTATGAAAAATTTGGCGACCCACTGCCTGATTCAACACTTGATTTAGCAATTAAATCTGACGCAGTACTTTTGGGTGCTGTAGGGGATTGGAAATATGACACTTTGCCAAGAGATAAAAGACCTGAGCGCGGACTTCTTCGTATCAGAAAAGAACTTAATTTATTCGCTAACTTAAGACCAGCAATTTTATATCCTGAGCTGGTGGGTGCTTCTACACTTAAAGCCGAGATTGTTTCTAATCTTGATATTATGATTGTACGAGAATTGACAGGTGATATTTATTTTGGCCAGCCACGAGGTATTCATACAAATGAAAAAGGAGAGCGTGAAGGTATCAATACAATGCGCTATTCAGAATCTGAAATTAAACGTATCGCTCATGTAGCATTTCAGATCGCAATGAAACGATCAAAGAAGTTATGTTCAGTTGACAAAGCAAATGTTTTGGAAACCACAGAATTATGGCGTCAAATTATGATCGACCTCTCAAAAGAATATCCTGAAGTTGAGTTGACACATATGTATGTTGATAATGCAGCGATGCAACTTATTAAAAATCCAAAACAATTTGATGTGTTAGTAACTGGAAATATTTTCGGTGACATTTTGTCTGACGAAGCTTCGATGTTAACAGGCTCAATCGGCATGCTTCCATCTGCATCACTTGATAGTAATAATAAAGGCATGTATGAACCTAGCCATGGTTCAGCGCCTGATATTGCAGGAAAAAATATTGCAAATCCGCTTGCGACCATTTTATCTGTAGCCATGATGTTTAGATATACATTCAGTGACGAAAAAAATGCAAACAAAATTGAGTCAGCAGTTAAGAAAGCATTAAGTCAAGGTTTTCGAACAGCAGATATTTATTCTGACGGGGATAAAAAAGTAAGCTGTAGTGAAATGGGTGAGGCAGTGATTGCAGCTCTTAAATAATTAAAGAATAGGATATTTAATGATTCGAGTGGGCTTTGTAGGTTGGAGAGGTATGGTGGGTTCAGTCCTTATGCAGAGAATGCAAGAGGAAAGTGATTTCAAGGAATTTGACTCAACTTTCTTCTCAACTTCGCAAACAGGAAAAGCAGCGCCATCTTTCTCTGGAAGTCATAGTTCATTAAAGGATGCACATGATGTTAAAGATTTGGCAGCTATGGATATTATTCTTTCGTGCCAAGGGGGCGACTATACATCAGCTATATATCCAAAATTAAGAGATTCGGGATGGGAGGGACATTGGATAGATGCAGCTTCTACATTAAGAATGGAAAAAGATGCGGTGATTATTTTAGATCCATTGAATGGTGATCTTATTGAATCAGCATTCAAAAAAGGTAATAAAAATTGGATTGGCGGTAACTGCACTGTATCGCTTATGTTATTGGCGCTCGACGGACTTTTTAAGAGAGATCTTGTTGAGTGGGTTTCATCGATGACCTATCAAGCTGCTAGTGGAGCTGGGGCACAAAATATGAGAGAGCTCATTTCGCAAATGGGTACTATTTTTAATCACGCAAAAGACTTAATTGAGGATCCTAAGACGTCTATCTTAGATATTGATCGAAATGTTTCGTCTACGCTTAAATCGCAGGATTTTCCAATAGATAACTTTGGCGTACCTTTAGCAGGCAGTTTAATTCCATGGATTGATAAAGATTTAAATAACGGTCAAAGTAAAGAAGAATGGAAGGGCTCAGCTGAAACCAATAAGATTCTCGGAAGAGAAAATAATCCTGTTGTCATAGAAGGATTATGTGTTCGCATAGGAGCAATGCGCTGCCATAGTCAAGCTTTAACAGTTAAATTAAAAAAGAATATTTCCTTAGAAGAAATTAATGAAACTATAAGCAATGCAAATGCATGGGTTAAATTAATACCGAATGAGCGTGAAATCTCAATGAAAGAATTAAGTCCTGCAGCAGTTTCAGGTAAGCTTTTTATTCCTGTAGGGAGAATTAGAAAGCTTAATATAGGTCCCGAATATATATCAGCTTTTACTGTGGGCGATCAATTGCTCTGGGGGGCGGCAGAACCACTTAGACGTGTTTTAAGAATACTTATTAAATCCATTAAATAAAATTTATGAGCAAACAAATTAAAAAGTTACTTTTATTATTCGTATTCTTATTCTTATTTCCGCTTATCGGGCAAGCATTGCAGTTAGGCAAAATTGTGGTCACATCTTCACAAGGTCAGCCTTTAAATGCAGAAATTGAAATGATGTTGGCGCCAGGTGAAGATGCATCAAAGCTTCAAACATCGTTAGCTTCAAAAGAGAATTATGAATCGCAAGGTATAGAGCGACTTCCTATTCATAATAATATCTCTGTTGAATTACAAAAAAATGAAAGAGGACTCACAGTTCTAAAATTGAAAAGCACTCAGCCTGTCCCAGAACCATTTTTAGATTTACTCATTCAAGTGGACTCTGCTAAAGGAAGAAATTATCGTGAATATACGGTGCTTCTTGATCCGCCAGAAACCCCTATTATTCAACAAGAGAAAATTGTGGCCGTTGACAAGACAGACCTACCTCTAATGAATGACAAAAAAGATACGAAGGAAAGTATCGAAAAAAACAAAGCTGCAATTGAAAAAGAAGTTAAAAGCAGTCCTAAATCTTTAGAAAAAAATAAATCATCTGATTTTTCTGCAAAATCAATTACAGTTAAATCTGCAGATACTATTTACAAAATTGCACGTGAAAATAAAATATCAGGCATCACAACTGAGCAGATGGTGATAGGTATTTTCAATCTTAATGAACTTGCTTTTACAAATAAAAATATTAATGGTTTAGAAGTTGGACAGAAAATTGTTTTGCCGACAAAAGATGATTTTATGAATTTAAGTCATTCTAAGGCGATGGCTGAAATTAAAATTCAATCTGCACAGTGGAATAAATTTAGCTCAAAAACAGCTGAAGCAGTAGCGGCCAGTCCAAAAATAATTTCTCCAAAGTCTGATGCACCAGTCACCCCTACAACTATTGTTCAGAGTGAATCAATTACACCAGCACCCCGCATTAAATTGACCGGAGATACATTAAGTATTGATAAGAACAGTAAAGAAGTTGTTCAAAAAGAAATTAATCAAATTAATGACGATAAAACAGCATTAGAGAAAAACATTAAAGATGCCGAGCAAAAAATTGTACTCTTAGAAAAGGAACTTGCTGATGCTAAAAAAATATTAGCTGTTTCTAATCAAGCTTTATTTGAACTTCAAGAGAAGTCGAAGCAAGTCAATCAAACTAAAGATTTGGCTAACAAAGCCCCCGTGGTCGAATCAAAACCAGATTTAAATTCACTTATTAGTAAACCTAACGACTTAGATGCAAATAAAAATGAGGTTACACCGCCTGCTGATACAACATTTAAATCGTCTATCTCAGATGGCCCAATCGATGAAAAAGCAAGTGCACAATTAGCTTCAGATAAAGAAGTTTCTAGCGTCTCATCATCTAGCGGATTATTTATTTTCTTAGGTGTTCTTCTTGCAATTTTAATTATGCTTTTTGTTATTAAAACAAAAAAACAGCAGGAACAAAAAGAGCTTATTGATTATATCAATACGGATGAAGTTAAGCCTGAAGTGTCTTCAATTAAAGAAGAGAGCGGTGTAGATGAGGTTAATTTGTCAGGTATTGAAATTAATTTATCGGATAAAGATCAAAAGCCAACTCATCTTGATTAAGCAATTAAAATATTGTGCATGCATTAGTTAAATTTGTAGCTGTTTTATGTGCTTTATTGCTTATTAATAAATATAACTTTAATTTCAATCTTTATTTACTCTTTTTTATTTTGGTCATTTCTTTTTTCTTAAAGTTCTCAATTCCTAAACTTATACTTAGATTAAAATTTTTTCTTATCATTACCTTTCTGCTTTATGTATTTAATACGCCGGGTGAGTATATAGTTCTTTGGGCTTATTTTTCACCTTCTTATGAAGGTCTTTTATTAGGTACAACTCAAATTATGCGTCTCATTAATTCAGTCGCTCTTATTACGATGATGATTTCATTCATGAGCTATCAGACTTTAATTGAAACTTTCTATTTAATAGTTAAACCATTAAGGCCGTTAGGTATTGATGCAAAAATTTTTGCTGTTCGTCTTTGCTTAACTATGGAGTATGTTAAAACTTTCCAATCGAAACGCAAACTGCGTTTTAATTTTAACGATTTGTCTTCATTACTCTTGTATTCAAGTAATAAAACTCATAGAAAGCATACTTATATTGAAATAAAAGAGGAAAGAGTTAATACATTGTCTATGGTTATGATTTCTGCAATGGTATCTATTACATTTTTTGTGATTTCTTATATTTAAATCCTTATGAAAATCGCATTGTGTATTGAATATGATGGCTCTGATTATTCTGGATGGCAAAAACAGAATGATGTAGATTCTATTCAAGGTGAAATTGAAAAAGCGCTTGAAAGCATTGCGTTAGAAAAAATAGATACCTATGCATCAGGCAGGACTGATACCGGTGTTCATGCGCTTATTCAGATCATTCATTTTGAAACTTCAATTGAGAGACCTGTGACGGCTTGGATAAGAGGTGTTAATGCTTTCTTGACATCTTCTATTCGAGTGTTATGGGCGCAAGAAGTTGATGATACTTTTCATGCGCGTTATTCAGCAACACAACGCCATTATGAATATTTAGTGTATAACGCCTCTTTTCCGTCTGCTCTATGGGCTAATAAATCAGGATGGATTCACGACGACCTTGACTTTAATAAGATGAAACAGGCTATTCAATATTTTGAAGGTGAACATGATTTTAGTGCGTTTCGATCTTCAGAGTGTCAAGCTAAAAGTCCTGTCAGAACGATCACTCGCACATCTATTTTAAATTGCCACCCATTTTATCTTTTTAGGTTTTCTGCGAATGGTTTTCTGCATCATCAAATAAGAAATATGATGGGGGCTATTCTCTATATTGGTAAAGGTAATTACCCAAGTGAATATATTAACGAGCTATTGATATCAAAAGATAGAAAAAAATCACCCCCTACTTTTTCTCCTCACGGCCTTTATTTGTGTGGTGTTGATTATGATCCGTGCTATGCATTTCCTTTTACGCATCGAACCGTCAATATTTTTGACAATAATCATTTAAGCCAAGATCGTTAATCCTTATAATGATCATCTTTCATCTTGAATTGATTTCACATTGAGAACACGTATTAAAATTTGTGGCATTACGCGCTTAGAGGATGCAAAAGCTGCTATTCATGCTGGCTGCGATGCGCTTGGCTTTGTTTTTTATAAAGAAAGTCCACGTTATATTGCTTTAGCTGCATTTAAAGACTTTGCTAAAGAGCTGCCACCATTTGTGACTAAAGTAGGCCTTTTTGTTAATGCGGATCCTGCCTATATTAAAGAGGCAATACAATCAGGATTGGTAAATGTTTTACAGTTTCATGGCGATGAAACCCCTGACTTTTGCAGGCAATTCAAATTTCCTTATATTAAAGCCGTTGCGGTTTCGCTATCAGTAGATTTGTTACAATATGAAAAGAGTTTTTATGATGCAGAAGCCTTATTGCTTGACGCACCACATGAGTATCTCAAAGGTGGCACAGGTCAAACATTTGATTGGAATTTAATCCCACTTTCGCTTTCTAAGCCTATTGTTCTAGCAGGTGGTCTTACAGTAGACAATGTGAAAGAGGCCATCAAAAAGGTCAAGCCATACGCAGTTGATGTGAGTGGTGGCGTTGAAGAATCAAAAGGTATTAAAAATTCTCTTAAAATTCAAGAATTTATAAAGGAAACTCAAGATGCAGCCTTATGATATGCCAGATGAAAAAGGCCATTTTGGCCAATTTGGCGGTGTATTTGTCGCAGAAACTTTGATTGAAGCGCTCGATGAATTAAGAGTGATGTATGAAAAGTATCGCCATGACCCTGATTTTCTTGCTGAACTTCATTATGACTTAAAGCATTTTGTGGGTCGACCAAGTCCAATCTATCATGCTAAAAGATGGTCTGATCGAGTGGGTGGCGCTCAAATTTATTTGAAGCGGGAAGACTTAAATCATACAGGCGCTCACAAAGTCAATAATACTGTAGGCCAGGCTTTACTTGCGAAACGTATGGGCAAGCCTCGCATCATAGCCGAGACAGGAGCAGGGCAGCATGGGGTTGCAACAGCGACTATTTCAGCACGTTTAGGTCTTGAGTGCGTAGTTTATATGGGAGCTGAAGATGTTAAAAGACAAGCGCCTAATGTATACCGCATGAAACTTCTTGGCGCTACAGTTGTACCAGTAGAAAGTGGATCTAAAACTCTAAAAGATGCGCTTAATGAAGCCATGAGAGATTGGGTTACTAACATCTCTACTACCTTTTATATCATAGGTACTGTGGCAGGGCCTCATCCTTATCCTATGATGGTTCGTGATTTTAATTCTGTCGTGGGTGTTGAATGTAAAACGCAAATGAATGAAATGCTTGGCCGGCAACCAGATGCGGTGGTCGCATGTGTCGGTGGTGGTTCTAATGCGATGGGTATTTTTTATCCCTTTATAGATTTGCGCGAAGTTCGATTAATTGGCGTTGAAGCTGCAGGGCATGGTATTGAAACGGGCAAGCACGCAGCACCTTTAACTGCCAATAGTCCGATAGGTGTGTTGCATGGCAACCGAACTTACTTAATGCAGAATGAAGAAGGTCAAATTATTGAAACACACTCAATATCAGCCGGTCTTGATTATCCAGGCGTTGGCCCTGAGCATGCTTGGTTAAAAGATATTAAGCGCGCTGAATATGTTGCTGTTACAGATACAGAGGCTTTGGATGCTTTTCATAGTCTATGTCTTACCGAAGGTATTATTCCAGCGCTTGAAACTAGCCATGCTCTAGCATATGCAGAGAAGCTTGCGAAAACAATGAAGCCAGATCAAGTGATTCTTGTGAATTTATCAGGTCGCGGGGATAAAGACATCAATACCGTAGCTAAAATTTCAAATATCAACTTGTAAAATTTATATGTCGAGAATCACAAATACATTTCAAGCGCTTAAAGAAAAAAATAAAAAAGCTTTAATTCCATACATTACTGCAGGTGACCCACATCCTGATTTAACTGTGTCAATGTTGCACGCTTTGGTTGATGAGGGTGCTGATATGATTGAATTAGGTATCCCATTTTCAGATCCGATGGCAGACGGACCTACTATTCAAAGGGCAAGTGAAAGAGCTTTAGCGCATCACGTAGGTTTGTCCCACGTATTTAAAATGGTAAAAGCTTTTAGAGAAAAAGACAATAAAACACCTATTATCTTGATGGGCTATGCAAACCCTATTGAAGCAATTGGGGCAGAGACTTTTGTGGAAAGAGCGAAAGCTTCTGATGTGGATGGAATTATCACAGTAGATTATCCGCCTGAAGAATGTAAACAATTTACAAAACTTCTTAAAGAAAAGAACATAGATAGTATTTTTTTATTATCACCAACGACAGAATTGGATAGAGTAAAATTAATTATCGAACAAGCTTCTGGATTCTTATATTACGTCTCACTTAAAGGCGTAACAGGAGCTGCCAATATCGATATTGAACAAGTGAAATCCAAAGTAGGCATTATTCGTGAATTAACAAAACTTCCAATTGGTGTGGGTTTTGGAGTAAGGGATGCGGCAACAGCAAAAGAAGTTGCTAAAATTTCTGATGCCGTTGTAGTAGGCAGTCGCATGGTTCAGGAAATTGAGAATTCAAATAAAGATAATTTAATTCACAATATTTCAAAGTTAATGAAAGAATTAAGAGAAGCTGTTAATTAATGAGTCGAGTGAATATATGAGCTGGTTAAAAAACGTCATACCTCCCAAAATAAAACGCATCGTTGGTAGCGTATCTAAAAAAAATATTCCCGAGGGTTTGTGGTGTAAATGCCCATCATGCCAGGCGGTTCTTTATCGAACAGATCTTGAGCAAAATATGGAAGTATGTCCAAAATGCTCTTTTCATAACAGAATTTCAGCCCGCGCGCGCATTGATACCATATTAGATAAAGAAAAAAGAAAAGAAATTGGTGCGCAGATTCAACCACTAGATTCTTTAAAATTTAATGATACCCAAAGTTATGCTGATCGCATTAAATCATCACAAAAAGATCTTAATGAAAAAGATGCGATGGTTGTGATGCAAGGTTCGATAGAGGGTAAGCCTGTGGTGATAGCTGCTTTTGAATTTAAATTCATGGGCGGATCTATGGGGTCTGTCGTTGGTGAAAAATTTGTGCGTGGCATTCAAGCTGCAATTAAATCTAAAGCAACATTTATATGCGTCTCTGCAAGTGGCGGTGCTCGTATGCAAGAAGGTCTGTTATCGCTTATGCAAATGGCAAAAACAAGCGCTGCTTTAACTAAGTTAAGCGAGGCTAAATTACCATACTTCTCAATTCTTACCGATCCTACTATGGGTGGTGTATCTGCCAGTTTTGCTATGTTAGGTGATGTCATTATTGCAGAACCTAAGGCATTGATCGGATTTGCTGGCCCTCGTGTGATTGAGCAAACGGTAAGAGAAAAACTTCCTGAAGGATTTCAGCGATCTGAATTTCTTTTATCACACGGCGCGATTGATATGATTGTAGATCGCCGTGACATGAAAAAGAAACTTGTTAATTTAATATCTAAATTATCTAAAAATTAATTTAACTCCACTCCAGTTTCCACATAATCGCCCTATGAGTCTTAAAGATTGGCTAGGGTATATTGAATCGATTCATCCCTCCACAATTGATCTCACTCTTGAGCGTATCAAAGTTGTTGTTGAGCGTTTAAATCTAGATATTTCTTTCTCTATCATTACTGTTGGCGGCACTAATGGCAAAGGCTCTACTTGTGCAATTTTGGAGTCGATTTATAAGGAGGCAGGTTACAAAGTAGGCTGCTATACCTCACCTCATTTTTTACATTTTAATGAGCGGATTAAAATTCAAGCAGATCCTGTTTCAGATGATCTTATTTGTGAAGCCTTTACAAAAATTGAATCAGTTAGAAAGGAAATCTCACTTACTTATTTCGAATACGGCACGATTGCTGCCATGATTATTTTTGCCGACGCTGATCTAGATATTGCTATTCTTGAAGTAGGTTTAGGTGGCAGGTTAGATGCTGTAAATGTTTTTGATTCCGATTGTGCTATTGTCACTTCCATTGATCTTGATCATATGGATTATTTAGGATTTACAAGAGAGGCGATCGGTTTTGAAAAAGCTGGAATTTATCGTGCTAATAAAATAGCAATATGTGGCGACTTCGATCCTCCTCAATCTTTAATAAATCATTGCGAATCTATTCAAGCTGAATTAAAAATAATAGGTAAAGATTTTGCTTATGAAGCACATCATGATTCCTTTGATTTTTCGATTGAATCCTCTTTTGTGATGAATTTACCATTACCTAGTTTGCAAGGCTTTTTTCAGCTTACCAATGCTTCAAATGCACTCATGGCTGTCAAAATAATGGAAGATCAATTACCTTTAACTGAAGCTGCAATTCAGCAAGGTATTGCTTCAGCATTATTGCCAGGTAGATTTCAGGAGGTGAAAAAAAATCCTTCTTTGATTTTAGATGTTGCGCATAACCCTCATGCAGCTAGATCTTTAAGCGATAATCTAAGAGCCCATAGCGTGTCTGGCAAAACGATCGCCATATTTTCAATTCTAAGAGATAAAGATATCTTGGGCGTAGTTGAAGCAGTAAGTCTTGATATTGATGCTTGGTATGTTGCAGAAATTCAAAATGAGAGAGCCGCTGATATAGATACCATTTCTAATGCCATACAAAAAGTTAATCCATCAGCACATATAGTGCCATTTAAAAATATACAAGAAGCGTACCAATTTGCATCCAATGAAGTCGCGAGGAATGATAGAATAATCGCATTCGGTTCTTTCTTTACCGTAGCCGATATTATGAAACTTATTCCCTAAGTTATGAGCGAAGACAATTCAATACAGCCTCAAGAAGATAAACTGATTAGTCAGGCCAAAAAGAGGCTTCTTGGCGCATGTGTCCTTTTATTTATTCTTCTTATTTCAGCCCCTTTTGTTTTAAAAAATCGTAACGAAGAAGGACCTACTGAACCTATTAAGATTTCAATGGAAAGTTCACCTGTCATTGCTGATATGAATGCCGAAAGCATTAAGCCAGCAGATATAAAACCAGAGATTCCAGAATCACCTAGCCCTCAAAACAAAAAAGAATTATCGCCATCATCACCTGATGCAAAGGCAAAACAGGAAACAATCATATTATCAAATAGCGGCATGTACATTCAATTAGGCGTTTTTTCAGACGTGGAAAAAGTAAAATCGCTTCAACAAAAATTAAATCTAATAAATATTCAAACTAAAAGTGAGGTGATTAAGATTAATGGTGTCGATAATGTAAGATTAATTACAGATGAATTTAAAACTGAAGCTTTAGCAAAAGACACATTACTTAAAATTAAAAATGCAGGTATCACAGGCATTATCAAGAAGATTAATTAATGACATTTATTGATTATGGTTTTTTTATCATCATCATTGTTTCTTGTCTTCTTGGCTGCTACCGAGGTTTTGTGCGAGAACTCCTTTCTATCATTGCTTGGTTTTTTGCATTTTATTTAGCACAATCTTTTTCTCTTGTTATTGCTTCAAAACTTCATTGGATTGATACGGAATCGATTCGAAATTTAGTCGCTTACGTCTTGATTTTTATTGCTGCCCTTGTTCTTTCAATGGGTGTGATTGCCGTTCTTAACAAATTTATTAAATATACGGGCCTTTCATTTCCTAATATTTTATTGGGCGGCTTATTTGGTTTTGTTCGCGCAATCTTTATTGGCTTGATTTGTCATTTTGTTATTCAATCAACATCGTTTGTAAATCATTCCGCTTGGCAAGATGCTTTTATTAAACCTTATTTCGAATCTTTTACAGCCAAGGCAGGCGTTTATTTGCCACTAGATATCCTTAAGCATGTAAAATATCCTCAACGAACATATTTTTAAGGCGCTGAAATGTGTGGAATCCTTGGAATAGTCGGTAAAAATCCTGTTAATCAGCTACTTTATGATGGCTTATTAGTTCTTCAGCATCGGGGTCAAGATGCTGCTGGTATTGTCACCTGTGACGGCAATACTTTCTTTATGCATAAAAATAATGGTCTCGTGAAAGATGTTTTTCATACCCGCCATATGCGAAATCTTATTGGTAATGCTGGTATTGCGCATGTGCGTTATCCTACTGCTGGTTCATCTTCTGCTGCCGAAGCTCAACCTTTTTATGTGAACTCACCTTTTGGTATTGTTTTAGGACATAACGGAAATTTAACGAACGCCGAAAAACTTAAAGAAGATATTTTTAGGCAAGATCTTCGTCATATCAATACCACATCAGATTCAGAAGTTTTACTTAATGTATTAGCGCATGAAATTGAAGAGTCTTCAAAAAGCACTGTCCTTAATAGTGACGTTGTTTTTGATGCTGTTACTTCACTTCATAAGAGATGCAAAGGCGCATATGCTGTAGTTTCTATGATTGCTAATTTCGGTTTACTTGCATTTAGAGATCCTCATGGTATTCGACCGCTTGTTATTGGCAAACACGACAGTCCAGAAGGTGTTGAATATATGGTGGCTTCTGAAAGTGTAGCGCTTGATGTATTGGGATTTAAGTTGGTAAGGGATGTTGAGCCAGGCGAAGCAATCTTTATTGATATGAATGGTAATTTTTATTCTAAACAATGTGCCAAACCTAATCATCATCCTTGTATATTTGAATATGTATATCTTGCAAGACCTGACTCTGTCATTGATGGCATTTCTGTCTATCAAACACGACTTAATATGGGAAAGACCTTAGCGCAAAAAATTAAAAAAGCATGGGCACATTTAGATATCGATGTAGTGATTCCTATACCCGATACAAGTCGTCCTAGCGCATTACAGCTTGCGCTTGAACTGGGACTTGATTACCGCGAAGGCTTTATTAAAAATCGTTATATTGGTCGTACTTTTATTATGCCTGGCCAAGCATTAAGAAAAAAATCAGTACGACAAAAACTCAATCCCATTAAGATTGAATTTCAAGATAAGAATGTACTGTTAGTAGATGATTCCATTGTGCGAGGTACAACGTCAAAAGAAATTGTTCAAATGGCGAGAGAAGCCGGCGCTAAAAAAGTTTACCTAGTTTCAGCGGCACCTCCCGTGAGATTTCCCAATGTGTATGGCATTGATATGCCTTCACGCACAGAATTATTAGCGCCTAATAAAACAGACGAAGAAATCCGCGAAGAAATTGGTGCGGATGAATTAATTTATCAAGATCTTGATGCACTGATTGAGAATATTGCATCGATCAATCCAAAGCTTAAAAAATTCGACGCTTCTTGTTTTGATGGCAAATACATCACAGGCGACATTGATGAATATTATTTAAAAAATATTGAAACGCTTCGAGCTGACTCTAATAAATCTGATAAGCCATCAAATGCAAGTACACAAATGGATTTAAATTTAATTAAAAATGAAGAGGAAGCTGCTTAATAGAAAGTGTTTCTTGACGTATTTTTTTTATCGTGCATAATTCGAACTGCGCTGATTTGAGTGATAATTTATTTCTCAGCTTGCGGGCGCGTTAAAAATACAGCTAAAGCGAGGTCTGTCCCGTTTTAGCTTTTTGTGAAACGGGTTTTTTTATGCCCAAAAAAAGGTAACAGACTATGAATAACGATCCATGGAAATTTGATACACAAGCTATTCGAGCAGGCTCATTACAATCTGAGTTTGGTGAAAATTCTGAAGCTATCTTTTTAACTTCAAGCTATGTGTTTGATTCATCATCCCAGGCTGCAGCTAGATTTGCGGGTACTGAGCCTGGCAATATCTATTCTCGTTTTACAAATCCTACGGTCACAATGTTCCAGGATCGGCTTGCAGCTCTCGAAGGTAGTGAAGCATGTGTGGCAACTTCAAGCGGTATGTCAGCTATTTTAGCAACGATCATGGGCCTATGTTCTGCAGGCGACCATATTGTGGCGTCAAGAAGTATCTTTGGTACAACTGTTCAACTCTTTAGTAATATTTTAAAGCGTTGGGGTTTAGAAGTGACTTTTGTGTCACTCACTAATCTTAATGAATGGGAAGAAGCCATTCAAAAAAACACAAAACTTTTCTTTGTGGAGACTCCGTCTAATCCATTGACTGAAGTGACGGATATTAAAGCGTTATCAAAAATTGCACATCATAAAGATATTAAATTGGTGGTCGATAATTGTTTTTGTTCGCCAGCACTTCAAAGACCTTTGCTATTTGGTGCCGATATTATTATTCATTCAGCCACCAAATATATTGATGGCCAAGGACGTTGTCTAGGTGGCGCAGTTTTGGCAGATAAAAAAACGATAGAGCCAATTTATCAATTCTTACGAACCGCAGGCCCTTCGATGAGTGCTTTCAATGCTTGGATATTTTTAAAAGGCTTAGAAACATTATCTATTCGTATGGACGCTCACTCCAAGAGCGCTCTTCATTTGGCTTCATGGCTTGAATCCCAGCCTCAGGTAGATCGAGTTTACTATCCTGGATTGGCTTCTCATCCGCAGCATAAACTGGCTTTAACCCAGCAAAAAACCGGAGGAGCCATTGTATCTTTTGAGGTAAAAGGCAGCCAAAAAGAGGCTTGGAGCTTAATTGATTCGACTCGGTTAATCTCTATTACAGCTAATTTAGGGGATGTTAAATCTACAATTACACATCCTGCAACAACCACTCATTCAAGAGTAAGCCTTGAAGAACGTCAAAAAGCCGGCATTAAGGATAACCTTGTTAGAATCGCTGTAGGCCTTGAGGATATAGAAGACCTAAAAGCTGATTTGTCTAGTCTTTCACGCTAAAAAATACCTTTAGCAGGGCAAGAATACAGCCCTGCTACATGCTAAAATTTGGGTAGTTTTCTACTTAAATTATCGATCTAAATCCTATGAATCAATTTGCCAAAGAAACCATCCCAATCAGCCTTGAAGATGAGATGAAACGCTCTTACCTCGATTACGCGATGAGCGTGATTGTCGGGAGAGCACTTCCTGATGTAAGGGATGGGTTAAAACCTGTACATCGCCGTGTTCTTTTTGCGATGCATGAACTTAATAACGACTTTAATAAGCCTTATAAAAAATCAGCGCGTATTGTCGGTGATGTGATCGGTAAATACCATCCTCATGGCGACACAGCTGTATACGACACAATCGTTCGTATGGCACAAGATTTCAGCTTGCGATATATGTTAGTTGATGGTCAAGGTAACTTCGGTTCGGTAGATGGTGATAATGCTGCTGCTATGCGATATACAGAAATTCGTATGTCTAAAATTGCGCATGAGCTTTTAGAGGATATTGATAAAGAAACCGTTGATTTTGGCCCTAATTATGACGGCTCTGAGCAAGAACCGCTTATTATGCCAGCGCGCATTCCGAATCTTCTTATTAATGGAAGCTCCGGTATTGCTGTGGGTATGGCGACCAATATTCCACCCCATAATTTAAATGAAATTGTCGATGCTTGTTTGCTGCTCCTCGAAAAACCTGATTCATCAATTGATGCATTAATTAAGTTAATACCGGCACCAGACTTTCCAACAGCTGGAATCATTCATGGCACTTCAGGTGTTAAAGAAGGATATAGAACCGGACGCGGCCGCGTTGTCATGAGAGGTAGAACACACGTTGAAAAACTAGATAAAGGTAATCGTGAAGCACTCATTGTTGATGAGCTTCCATATCAAGTAAATAAAAAAACATTTATCGAGAAGATTGCTGAGCTCGTAAATGATAAAAAAATTGAAGGTATCTCAGATTTACGAGATGAGTCAGATAAATCAGGTATGCGTGTTGTGATTGAGTTAAAGCGTGGCGAAAATCCGGATGTCATTCTAAATAATCTTTATAAGCAAACACAACTTCAAGATAGTTTTGGTATGAACATGGTAGCGCTCATTGATGGCCAACCAAAACTTCTTAACTTAAAACAAATTCTTGATGCTTTTTTAAGACATCGTCGTGAAGTTATTACAAGAAGAACAGTATTTGAATTAAGAAAAGCACGGGAGCGTGGCCATATCTTGGAAGGTTTAGCAGTGGCATTAGCAAACGTCGACGAGATGATTAAAATTATTAAAGCAGCGCCGACACCACCAGATGCTAAAAAAGAATTGATGGCGCGCACATGGAAATCTTCTGTCGTAGAAGGAATGCTTAACGGCGCTGCAATGGAATTCTCTCGCCCTGAAGGCTTATCAAAAGAGTTTGGGTTGAGCGCATCAGGCTATAAGTTATCTGATGTTCAAGCTCAAGAAATTCTTCAATTAAGATTACAACGTTTAACAGGCTTAGAACAAGAAAAAATTGTTAACGAATATAAAGAGATTATGAATGTCATTACAGACCTTCTTGATATTTTAGCAACGCCTGCAAGAGTCACAGCAATTATTGCAGATGAACTTAAAGCCATCAAAGAACAATATGGCGATAAACGTCGAAGTGAAATTGTTGAGAATGCATTAGATTTATCAACCGAAGATTTAATTACTCCTGAAGATGTAGTGGTGACACTTTCGCATACAGGTTATATCAAATCACAAGCATTAGCTGAATATCGCGCGCAAAAACGTGGCGGAAGAGGTAAGCAAGCAGCAACGACAAAAGATGATGATTTCATCGACAAAATGTTTGTGGCAAATACACACGACAACATTTTATGCTTCTCAAGTCGCGGACAAGTCTATTGGCTAAAAGCATATGAAGTGCCGCAAGGAAGCCGCACAAGCCGCGGTAAACCTATTGTGAATTTATTCCCTCTGCAAGAAGGCGAAAAAATTAATGCGATTTTGCCGATTAAAGAATTTGATGATAAGCATTATATTTTCATGGCAACGGCTTTAGGTACAGTTAAAAAGACCCCGCTTACAGATTTCTCAAACCCACGCAAGTCAGGTATTATCGCGATCAATCTTGATGATAATGACTTCTTAATTGGCGCTGAAATTACGGATGGCTCCAATGATATTGTTTTGGTTTCAAATGGTGGTAAAGCTGTTTGGTTTGATGAAGAAGACGTAAGAAGTATGGGTCGAAATACACGGGGTGTTCGTGGAATGAAATTGCAAGAAGACCAACAAGTGCTATCACTCCTAATTGCAAGTGATGATCAACAATCTATGCTTGTAGCTACTGAAAATGGGTATGGAAAACGAACTGTTCTCTCTGACTTTAGACATTCAGGACGAGCTACACAAGGCGTTAAAGCTATACAAGTGAGTGAACGTAATGGCCTTGTCGTTGCTGCAAAACTTGTGAGTGATGAAGATGAAATTATGTTAATTACAACAGGTGGTGTTCTGATTCGAACACGCGTCAGTGAAATTCGAGAGCTTGGTCGGGCAACGCAAGGTGTTACATTAATTAATTTAGGCGAAAACGAAAAATTATCAGGTCTCGAAAAGATCGTAGAAGCTGATGATGATTTAGAGGAATAGCTTTTTAATTCACCATGAAATGTACTTATAACTTTTCAGCAGGTCCGGCAGTACTTCCAAAATCAGTCATGCTTCGAGCGCAAGCTGAAATGCTAGATTGGCATGGCTCAGGTATGTCTGTCATGGAAATGTCGCATCGTGGTAAACATTACATGTCGATTATTGAAAAAGTAGAAAGTGATTTCCGATCTCTTTTTAATGTTCCTAAAAATTACAAAGTACTTTTTCTTCAGGGTGGTGCGATCGCTCAAAACTCCATGGTGCCTTTAAATCTTCTTCATGGTAAAAAAGCGAATTATGTAGTGAGTGGATATTGGTCTAAGCGCTCTTATCAAGACGCCTTACCTTTTGGCGATATGACGATTGCAGCTTCTTCTGAAGCTATTGGTTATGCAAAAGCACCTGATCCTAAAGACTGGAAAATTGACTCATCTGCAGCTTATGTTCATTTTTGTTCCAATGAAACGATACACGGTGTCGAATACTTTGATATGCCATCTATCAAAACGATTCCAGTTGTTGCCGATATGTCATCTCACATTCTTTCAAGACCGGTCGATATAAGTCAATTTGGGGTGATTTATGCTGGTGCACAAAAAAATATTGGACCTGCAGGTTTAACAATTGTTATTGTAAGAGATGATCTTTTAGATGTTGCTTCACCATTAACTCCCTCGGTATTTAATTGGAAAACACAAGTCGAAAATCAGTCTATGATTAATACACCGACGACTTATAGTATATATATGGCAGGCCTCGTATTTGAATGGCTTATTGAGCTTGGTGGTCTAGAAGTTATTGAGAAACAAAATATTAAAAAAGCTGAATTGTTATATGGCTATATTGATTCAACAGACTTTTACTCTAATCCGATTGATATCAAAAATCGTTCTCGTATGAATGTGCCTTTTAGAATTCAAAATGAAGATTTACATACATCTTTTGTAACAGGCGCTGAAAATTTAGGTATGATCGGCTTAAAGGGGCATCGCCTTGTAGGCGGTATAAGGGCTTCAATCTACAATGCTATGCCTATTGAAGGCATTCAAGCTTTAGTTGATTACATGAAGGATTTTGAAAAATCACATTAATCTTATGACAGACGAATTAAAAAAATTAAGAGACGCCATCGACAAAATCGATAATGAACTTTTAGATCTTATTTCTAAAAGAGCTTCATTAGCGTCAAATATCGGAAGTCTAAAAACCGATGGTGTGATTTATCGTCCTGAACGAGAAGCTCAGGTCTTACGTCGTTTGGTTGAACAAAACCAGGGACCGCTTTCAAATGAAAGTATTGAAAGTATCTATAAGAGCATCATGTCTAATTGTAGGGCACTTGAAAAACAAATCTCCGTTGCATTTTTAGGGCCGCTTGGAACATTCAGCGAAGAAGCTTCTATGAAACAGTTCGGTGAATCGATTGTTTCTATGCAAACATCGAGCATCGATGAAGTATTTCATCTTGTGGAATCACATAAAGCGCACTATGGTGTAGTGCCTGTAGAAAACTCCACAGAAGGTGCGATTAATCGGACGCTTGATTTACTTCTCACATCAAATGCTTTGATATGTGCTGAGATTATTTTGCCTGTGCATCATAATTTAATAAGCAATGAAAAAAATTTATCGAGCATTAAAAAAATATATTCTCATGCTCAATCATTATCGCAATGTCATCAATGGTTGCTTAATCATGCTCCGGGCATTGAATTACAATCCGTTTCTAGCAATGCTGAAGCTGCCAAGATAGCATCTAAAGAAAAGGGTACCGCTGCTATTGCTAGCATTCGTGCTGCAGGTTTATTCAACACTCCTGTGTTAAATGAAAATATCGAAGATGATCCAAAAAACTCAACGCGATTCCTAGTAATTTCTAATCACAAAGTTAAGCCTTCTGGATTAGATAAAACATCCATTATTGTTGCCGCAAAAAATCAGCCTGGTGCTATTGCATCGATGATTGAACCTTTTGCAAAGAATAAAGTAAGCATGACTAAACTTGAATCTCGCCCATCTAAAACTGGCTTATGGGAATATGTTTTTTTTATTGATGTGGAAGGGCATATGACGGACACAAAAGTCGCGCTATCACTCAAAGAAATCGAATCTAAAGCTTCATTCTTAAAAGTCTTAGGATCCTATCCGCAATCTAATTTGACTTAATGGATTTATGCGCTAGCATGCCACTTAAGACTTTTTTTAATATTTGATTATGTCTATTCAATCTCTCATTCCAAAGTATATTTGTGATATTGCCCCTTACCAAGGTGGCAAACCTATCTCTGAACTTGCTCGGGAATACAACTTAGAAGAATCATGTATTGTGAAGTTAGCTTCCAATGAAAATCCTTTGGGTATGAGCCCAAAAGCGCGTGAAGTGATTTTAAAATCTATTGATGAGATTTATCGCTATCCTGATGGTAATGCATTTAAATTAAAAAACGCTGTTAGTCATAAGTTTAATTTAAATTCCGATGGTTTAATTTTTGGAAATGGATCAAACGATATTTTAGAGTTAACTGCACGCACATTTTTAAAAGTGGGCGATGAAGTTATTTTTTCACAACATGCTTTTGCTGTTTATAGTCTTGTAACCCAAGCTATGGGGGCTATAGGTGTTAAGGTCCCGGCTTATAATTTCTCGCACGATCTTTCAAAAATGTTCGATGCGATCACTTCAAAAACGAAGATGATTTTCATTGCGAACCCTAATAATCCCACAGGAACACTTATTCTTAAAAATGAACTTAAAGCGTTTTTAGGTAAAATTCCTCAGCATATTATTGTAGTTTTAGACGAAGCTTACGATGAGTATTTAGACGGTGATGATAAATCAGTGAGTTTTACATGGCTTAATGAATTTCCAAATTTAATTATCTCAAGAACTTTTTCAAAAGCTTATGGTTTGGCAGGATTGAGAGTGGGTTTCGGGGCATCCAACCCTGAAATTATTCAATTTATGAATCGAGTAAGACAGCCTTTTAATGTCAATAATTTGGCCCAAGACGCTGCGGTTGCAGCGTTATTGGACGATGCATTTGTCACTGAGAGTAAAATACTGAATAATAATGGAAAAAAACAATTAGAATCAGCTTTTCAAAAACTGCATTTAAGCTTTATTCCTACTTTTGGAAACTTTATAAGTTTCAAGGTAGACAAAGCTTCTCAAGTTTACGAGGCTTTATTAAAAGCGGGTATCATTATCCGCCCAGTAGCTAATTATGAGATGCCTGATTATTTACGTGTCAGCATTGGTCTTAAAGAAGAAAATGAAAGATTTATTCAGGCATTAGAAACGATTATTTAAATAGGATTTAGCATGATTATTGTAATGAGCAACGCTGCGACCGAAGAGCAAATTGAGTCGGTCATTAAGCGCATAGAAGAAAAAGGTCTGGAAGCCAATGTTTCTCGAGGCACTGAGAGAACAGTAATTGGTGCAATTGGAGATGAGCGTAGCCTAGATCCAGAACTTTTAGAGTCTCTTCCCGGCGTTGAGCAAGCGCTTCATATTGTAAAGCCTTATAAAATTGTTGCACGTGAATGGCACAAAGAAGATACCGTGATTGATATAAAAGGTAATCTCATGGGCGGCAAACAAATCCAAATTATTTCAGGCCCATGTTCAGTTGAGACGCCAGAGCAAATGGAAAAATCTGCAAAGGCTGTAAAAGCTGCGGGTGTTAGGCTTATGCGCGGCGGTGCGTTCAAGCCTCGCACAAGTCCTTATACGTTCCAAGGTACAGGTATTGAAGGACTAGAAATGTTTAGAAAAGCTGCAGACAAAGAAGGCTTGCCTATTGTTACTGAACTTATGGATGCAAGACAACTTGATACCTTTATGAAATATAAAGTAGACGTGATTCAAATTGGTACTCGCAGTATGC
>Ga0214921_10000129_pt1 | contig 143953 bp, 151 predicted proteins | sample LL1505_MetaG_FD_177992 | JGI IMG/M metagenome (GOLD analysis project Ga0214921, IMG submission 177992) | Freshwater microbial communities from Lake Lanier, Atlanta, Georgia, United States - LL-1505 | ecosystem: Environmental > Aquatic > Freshwater > Lake | place: USA: Georgia | collected... | reverse complement strand
GTAAAATGACGACCTCCATTGTGGAATACATACGCAATCTCCACACGGTTCATTTGAACAGCCTCACAGAGGAGCCTGCCCTAGCCCCGCAGATCGCCGATGGCCTCATCAAGGTCCCCCTACATCCGCACCAGCGTGCGGTTCTAGGCCGAATGGAGGAGTTAGAGCAGGGACTCATGAATGGGCTCCGTATTAAGAATCAATCCCTGTTTTCCAATTGCGGAATTCTCGGCGATTCTGTAGGAGTGGGAAAGAGTCTGATGGTGCTGGCCCATATCGCCAGACTGCGTACCATGCCCCCACTCACGAAACAGAGTATCGTCAATGGCTCAATGACCACGAACATGTTCAGCCTGTCAAGTGTCAAGTATTCCGATGTCTCGGAGGCGGGCTCACTCATCATTGTCCCGCACACTCTCTTTCGTCAGTGGGTGACCTACATCAAACAGCAGACGAATCTGAAGGCCTTCTGTGTGGCCAAGATTACCGAAGTAGAATCGGAGGATTTTCAGAAGACAGTAATGGAAGCCGACGTCGTCCTAGTGAGCAACACACTCTGTAAATACTTCGTGCCTAAGTGTAAGTCACTCAGTATTCGCTGGAAGCGCCTGTTCATTGACGAGGCCGACACGATCCATCTTCCTGGTGTATATTTCCGCGACATTGTCCAGGCCCGTTTCATCTGGTTTATCACGGCCTCCTGGATTAATCTCATGTACCTGAGCACGAACTTGTATTTTGATAGAGGTGCCATACAGACCCAAGTATTCGGAGCGGACCCCACCTATCATTATTTACAGCCTCATTTCAAGTCGCGTATGGCTGCAAACAACGCATACTACATCGTGGAGTCGTTTCGCACGCGCTCCTACGCCTTTCTAAGGGAACTTCTAACAACGTCGCATTCTCTGCGTGCGAACATTGTAATCAAGTGCTCGGATACCCTCATCAAGAAATCCATCTCACTGCCCCAACTGATTCGGCAGATTATCTGGTGTAGGTCGCCTCTGACCCACCAGATTCTGAAGGACGCGGTGTCGGCGAATATTCAGCAGATGCTACATGCTGGCGATGTCCAGGGGGCGCTAGAGGAACTGAATGTGAAGGGCAAGGACACGAAGAGCCTGATTGAGGCCGTCACGGAGAATCTCACCAAGGAACTGGAGCGTACGAAAAAGACGTATGAATACAAGGCCTCGCTGGATTATTCGTCGCCACAGGTGAAGGAGACGGCCCTCAAATCCCTACAGGATAAGATGACGGCCACGCAGAATTCCATACAGGCGATCACGGACCGGATTCACAATTTCAGTTCGGAGGTCTGCCCCATCTGCTATGATGAGCCGAACGACCACCTCATCACACCCTGTTGCTCTCGTGTCTTCTGTGCGGCCTGTCTCCTTCTCAGCATGGCCAGAAATCCGTCGTGCCCCCTGTGTCGCGAGAAGATACAGCCGTCGGCCTGTACGAAGATTATCAGCGATTCGGCCAAGAATGAGATTGTGGATGATTCGGCCATGGCCGAGCCGGTGCTCCCCAAGAAGCACGACGCCCTGCTCCGGATTCTGAAGGAGAATCCCGGGGGGCGGTTCCTCGTCTTCAGTCGCTATGACAATCCTTTTGAGTCCATTGAGACGGCGGTGAATGCCCTCGGAATTCAGGTGAAGCACGTGAAGGGGAACAAGAACGCGGTGAGTGCCACGCTGAAGGCGTTTGAGGTCGGCACGACCCAGTGTCTCCTGTTGAATTCACAGTATGCGGGGGCGGGTCTCAATATCACGGCGGCGACGCATGTGATTCTGCTCCATGCGATGACACACGAGGAGGAGAAGCAGGTTCTGGGGCGCGCCTACCGTATTGGGCGGAGCGGGGCACTGACGTTCATAAAGTTGCTACACCGGGGCGAGGAGGCGTATGCCGAGGGCTCAACTACGGTAGATACTGTGTAGGTGTTCCACGCTAATCGCATTATAGCGACGCACCTTGTCCGGTTTCAGACCCTCCTGCTTGGATTCCAGGTGGGCGTACAGAGGTGCCAGACGCACGGGGACCTCGTACTTCTCGGCCACTTCACAGATGAGCTTCCAGGCATTGAACATGGCCGACTGCTTCGTCAGCACCGGCGTATAGCGAAAATCCTTAGATTCTACAATAGGCGTTCCTTCTTTTAGAGGGGCCTCTTGTACAAGACGGAGACTCATGATTTTCAACTTCAGGCGGAGAGAGATGGGGAGGATCGTCCAGCATTGATAGAAGAAGGCCCAGAAGTCCCCCTGGTCGCTCACCTTGTAGGCGTTGAACAGGGAGAGGTAGAGGTCCCAGGCCTTCTCGGTGGAGCCGAGGGCGGCCTCAATTCGCTCAGGAATATTTTCCAGACAGATGAGACTGGCCAAATTCCCTTCGTTGTTCTCAACGTCAAAATTCAGGTGGGGGTCCCATTCTCCCCAGAGGGTCCAACAGGCGATCGGCATAATTCCCTCCGGAATTTCCACAAGATCCTGTGGAATTTCTAGACCGGCAATTTGTCTCTGGAGGGACCTGAGGTCTCCCGTGTAATTCGCAGGGATCTCCGTTTTCAGCCAGAACTCCAGACGTTCCGGTTTCACGGGCTGAATTACGAACGTCAGGCAGACCTTCGCAATTTGCTGTAGGGTCCGAGTATCCAGACTGTTACTAATAAGAATGAGCGGGCGGCCCTGTCGGGCCTCGGGAAGTTTCAGGTAGGCCTGTAATTCGCTGAGACCACCTCGCTCCCCGTTTGAGAGTCCATCAATTTCGTCCAGAAGTACGCCGATTCCTCCCTTGGTTCCGGATTCCATCATCTGGACAATTCCACCCTCCCGAAGAAGGGGGAGGATCGTCTTCCTGAAGGAGGTTCCGCTCCGAGTGTGGCTGGCGTTGAATTCAATCGGGCGCAGACCGGCAATTCGGAAGACTCTCAGAGCGAGCGTGGTCTTTCCGATTCCTGGAGGACCCAGAAGGAGCACAGCGGGCTTCTCTCGTGTTTGTATCCATCCTAAAATGGTATTTTCCACTTCAGGATGAAGACATACTGTTGATTTATTATTCATTTTTACGGCTCTAATACTGATTTGCCTATAGTATTTAGACCTTCACTGGGGGCGAGGAAGTGTCGTGCCAGGGGCCAACTGTACACTGTCGGTTCTAGGAATACAGACACCCTCCCATGTCAGACCCATCCTATTACAATTCTTGCAGAGGGTGTTCACGTCAATCGGAGTGTTGGAAGCAACAGTGGTAGTCGTTCCGACGGTAGTGGCAGCAGTCGTCGTGCCGAGTTGGAATTGCGTGGCTGCCTCGGCAGATGACGACCATACCTGTAGGCCAGAGGCGTTTGTTGTCACTCCAAGGGGGTCAACACAATAATAGGTTGTTGTCGGCCCCGAGACGTCGCTACGGAGAGAAAGAAAGTCGGGGCAGACGTTGATGGAATTGGCAGGAGGCCATACGGGGGACAGGTTCGTGTTGACAGCGCTGTCTCCGGATGTAGTAAACCAGCGCAAGCCGAAAAATACGGCAATGGCCAGAAATAGTATCGGCATTACGAAGGCCGTAAGACGGTGGCCGGTCTTGCTGTTATAATAAAATGTTCCCGAAATTACAATGATTGATCCTAACACATATAGTATGAAGTATATGTTCATAATGTCCTATTATCTATGATTATTTTTCACGAATCTACGAGATTCCCGAAAAATAACATGTATCTGTGAGATTTCCGAAAGCTAGACCATTTACACGCCGAACTTGGCCACCGGGGCAGGGGCGTTCTGGCCGTCAAAGCCGAGTATGATGTAGCCGGTCAGGTAGTCGGGCACGCCGCTGCCGTTGGCCGGGCCGGCCACGCCGAACGTGGACGTCGTGCCGGCCACCAGACTGAGCTTGTTCGCCACCGTGCCCTGGGGCACCACCAGCTGTACCTTGCGGAACGTCACGGAGCTGGAGACGACCGTCTTGCCCATGTCCTTGAGGATGGCCTGGCCAGCCGTAGCAATAGACGAGGCAAAGCAGTTGTTCGTTGACCAGTCGCCCGTGCCGAACGAGGAAGCCCAGAGGGCCACGCTGGGCGTGGACAGGGCGGGGGACGTGAACACCTTGTTCACGAGGGAGGCTACGTTGATGTAGTGGCTAGAGTCCGTAGAAACCTGGCGGGTAGAGTTACCGATGGAGGGCATTTCTTATACCTCCTCGTTAGAAAATAATTCGGCGGGCAAACCTTTTCCAAACAGGGGATAGTATGGGAAGCCTCTCTCCGTATGAACCGGTTCTGCCGTATACTGCGAACGCACAAGGTGGCCAAAACGGGCGGGTGGCCTTTGCCAGTGAAGAGTCGGCCCTCCTCGTTCCTGGGTTTCGCACGGACACCACCGTAGAAAGTGATTTCCAGACGGACATGCTCCGGGGGAACTGGGAGAAGTCGCCGGTGAGCCAGGGCTTCTTTTCAGCCGACAACGTTGAAATTATACAGAACCAGATTCGCAAGGCCGTATTTGACCGGAGCCAGCCGAAGGGATACGTGATTGACAAACAGTCTGCCGATGAGTTGAAAATTATTATGCGGGCGATCTATCTTCAATACGCCCGGAATCTGCCGAAGGATGTTGCCGCCCAGGTGGAGGATCTGAACAAGAAGGTGATCGACTGGTCCGTCCCCCACATTTTATCCGCAGTGGACCACTACCATTTCTACATAAACGACATCAGCCACCTGCCGATCCCCTTGGCTCAGCCGCAGCATCTGAGCCGTGCCGGAACACGGAGCCTTCCTGCAAATCCTTTCGTTTGAGGGGGGGCCGTGGCTTTTTAGAATCATTCGTTTCTTCGCTCCTCAAAGAGATAGGCGAACATGAAATTCGGAACATGGAAAATAGACGGGCGCGGTCGTCCTTCGGAGGACCGCTCCTTTGTACGAGAAGTCTCCGGAGAAACACTTGTTGCGGGAGTGCTTGATGGACATTCGGGCCTGTCGTCCGTGAATTTCATCCTGCAGATCCTACCGGACAAACTGGTTGAACTCGCAAAGAGCGCCGGCGATAACGAGTCGGCCCTGAGAGCCGGACTACGGTCATTGTTCTTGGATCTTGACAAACTTCTCGCGAAGCAGGGGGCACTTTCGTATCGCGACAGTGGTTCCACTGCTACGGTCGTCATCATAACCGCGAAGATATGCTGTTTCGCGTACGTGGGGGATTCACCGGCCTGTATTTTCAACCCGGACTCTGGAGTTATTTACGGGTCCATCGGGAAGCACGAGCCGTCGGCCCCTGCCGAAAAGGAGCGCATTGTCCGGAACGGTGGCGAGGTCACTAGCGATGAGGGTGATGCTCCCCGCGTGAATGGATGTCTCATGGTCTCTCGGGCATTCGGAGATTTCAGTATGAAATTCAAGGACGCCAATCATCCGACAGAGGCCGAGATGGCGGCGAACTGGTCCACGGATTTCTGCGTAGTGGCCGACCCGGACATTGTGATTGTTCCTCGCCCGGAAAAGTGCATGGTGGCCCTGTTCTCGGATGGATTCGTGGAGACTACGGAGTCTACGCACTACCGGTCCTATCCGGAAATCGTCAAACAGATTCGGGAGGCCAAGGGGGCAGCCACTCTTGACGAGATGGCAAAGATGTGCCTGGAGCAACAGGTTGCCACATTTACGGACGATCCAAAAGAGTATGACGGCGATGATATCACACTTGTTCTGATTAACTGTTCAAAGACTGCTGTGAAGGTCCCTCTTCCTACACATGGGGTGGCCACGACGCGGAAGCATAAGGGTGGTCACCGCCGGACTCGTTCAGTCAAGAAAAATAAGATTGCGAAGAGTTTCTACATCTAGGTCGCCTGGCCCGCCTTCTTCACGACAAACTTCTTCCTTGACCCGGCCGACCGCTTCTTGCCATCCACGTCGGCGAGTGCCTCCTGGCGCTTCTTGAGGAGCGCCTTCCAATTCATGAGGAACTCATCCAGATCCTTCTTCCACATATCACCGGCCGTGGTGGCCTCCAGCAGGGCAATCGCGGCCTTGGCCGTCTCCACAAGACGGAGTTGCTCCTCCACCGCCGTCGCCTTGACCCGATCCATACGCATCTTCAGCAGATACTCATAAGCATCTACTGAATCGGCGGTCTCGGGCTTGGATAGTGGCGGAAGCGAGTGGCCCACCATGGCAGCCACAATCTGCTCATCCGTGGCCGCGCGAAGCTCTATGGTGCCCTTCAGCACGGCCTGAATGAAGCGCGCCTTTGCGTCGTACTCCACAGCCTCTCGCTTCAGGCGATCCATCTCACGCTGCCGCCGGCGCTCATACGCCTTCAGACGGGGGCCGTAGTACGCCTCCATCATAGAGCCGACACAGTTGTACTTGACAATGTTCAAGTCCGTATTGAAGCAGACCATATTGGTCGTGCGAATCGTGCTCGTCAAGCGGAAGCGCTTCTCAAACTCCTGGGGTGCGCCCCGAATGTCGTCGTAGTAGTCCGGCTCCAAATACAGGTCAAAGCGGACCTCAATATGATTGTACAGGTCATCAAAGGTCCTCAGTACCGGCTTCTCGGTGCCCTCTGCCGCGGTACAGAGGTCGTCCAGGAACGCCTTATAGTCGTGCGTCCAGGTGCCAATGGGAAGTTCCGTCACCGTCACGCACTTCTTGTCGTCGTTCAGCGTGTAGAGCCCCTTCGTCAGCCAGACTCCGTCGGACACCTGTTGGATCGGCCCGCGGAATCCGAACCACCAGGGGCGCAGGGCGATGTTGTCCAGGGTGGCCCGTTTTCCTGTGAGACGGTCCTGCAGAAGCCCGACCACGTCCTCGGGGTCGTGAGGAGGAATGTCCGTGCTGAAACCGGTGCCAATACCAATACAGCCATTGATGACCAGCAGGGGTACGACCGGATAGTACGTCTTCGGCTCCACGATGACACCGTCGTCGTCAATGTGCTCCAGAATGCCGGCGTCCTCCTTCCGAAAGATGACGTCCGTGATGCCCTCCAGGCAGGTGTGAATGTATCGGGCAGACGCCGCGTCCTTGCCGCCGAGGAGGCGCGTGCCGAACTGTCCAATCGGATTCAACAGATTGATGTTGTTCGCCCCCACGAAGGTCTGCGCCATCGCCGTGATGGCTGCCGTCAGAGAGGCCTCACCGTGGTGGTAGGCCGCGTGCTCCGAGACGTAGCCGGCCAGTTGCGCCACTCGCACCTCGGAGCGCAGGCCGCGCTTGAAACAGCCGAACAGGATCTTTCGTTGCGACGGCTTCAGTCCATCCATGAGCGACGGCAGGGACCGGATGTTGTCGGCGTTGCTGTAGTGAATGAGTTCGTCGTGAATGAATGCCGAATACCCTGTTGACCCATCAGCAGCGGACACCAGCGTCTTTGCCGGGTCATAGCGAGAGAGCCAGTCCTTGCGGTCATCGGCGCGCTTCTTGGAGAAGGCCAGCGATATGCTCTCGTCGGTAGTCTGGTCCCAGACGTACTTGATCTCGTGGAGATTCCGAAACCATTCCTGGGCCTCCACCTCCGTGCTCGTGCCCAGTCCCTTGTAGTACTTCAGGTGCCAGCCGGCCGCGGTGCCACCCTGTGTGACCTTCCACGCCTCAAACTCGGCGGCGGAATAGAAGGCGAGCGTATCGGAACGGCGCGTGGCCTTCAGCAGAGGAGTGGCGAGGGAGCAGATGAATCCGGAGCGCATGAGGGACGGCCACTCGGCGTGAAAGAGATTCATGAGGAGGCCCTTTATGTGCGAGCCGTCCAAATCCTGGTCGGCCATCACCATCACGCGCCCATAGCGGAGCGACTTCAGATCCTTGTAGACCTTGGACTGCTCCAGGCCGAGAATCTTCTTGATGGCCGTGAGTTCCTCGTTCTTGGCGAACTTGTCGGCGGACACGTCGCGGACGTTGAGGAGCTTACCCCGAAGAGGGAAGACGCCCCACGACTCGCGGCCGACTACGGCGAGGCCGGCAATGGCTGAGGAGGCGGCCGAGTCCCCCTCCGTGAGAATGAGTGTACAGGCCCCCGACTTTGCCGTGCCGGCGTTCATGGCATCAACAAGTTTCGGCATTCCACGCAGGGTCCGCTTCTTAGAGCCATCCGTCTTCTTGACATCCTTGTTGGCCTTCGCGTCCATGATGGCCGCCGCCTCGTCCAGAAGACCGAGCTTGACCAGGCCTGCTACGACCTTGCCCTGGGTCTTGAAGGGCGACCCGAACTTGGAGGCAGGGGTGGTGAGGGTCTCCTTCGTCTGTGAGTCAAACGCCGGATTGACAATGGTGGCATTGACGAAGAACACGACACTGTCTTTCAGTTGCCCGGGCTTCACGAGAATCTTCTTCTTTGTGGCGAGTTCGCAGAAGTCCCCGATTACAGTCTTCGTCACGGCGTCCATGTGCTTACCACCCTTCCTCGTGTTGATGCCATTCACGAAGGAGACGTGGCGCTCATCGGGTACGGAATCCTCCTCAAAGAGTTGCTTGGCCAGGACGGCGGCGACCTCCCACCGCTCAGAGCAGCGCTCGTAGGCGATGGAGGCCTCGTCACGGACAAATAGTTTCACGAACTTCTCAAACGTATTCGTGGGAACGACCTCCTTGTTGTAGGTGACCTTGACGTCCTTGCCGGCCAGCGCGGCGAGTTCCAGACAGCGCGTGTGAAGCACCTTCATCATGTCGCCCACTTCCATGTTGGGAAAGCGGGCCAGGTCGGGCGTGTAGGAGATACGGACGAACCCCTTCTGTACGGCGTCGGTCTTCACGGACGGCTTTCCGCAGATGGACATATTGTTGGACCACGTCTGGGAGTACTTCTTGCCGTGCTTGACACTGCGGGTTTCCACCGTGAACTCGGTGCTGAAGATGTTGGTGAGCTTGGCACCATAGCCGTTCTTGCCACCGACAATCTTCTCTTCGCCCTTTGTGTAATTCCCACTGGTGAGGAGTTGTCCGAAGATCAGCTCTGGAGCATAAACCTTATACTCGGAGTGAATCTCTACAGGAATACCGTCGCCGTCGTTTTCCACTGTGATCTTGAGGGGGGCCTGCTGGACGGAGATGTCAATGTGCTTGACCGGAGTGCGCTCGGCCTCCGTCACGCTCCGTACGAGAGCATCACGGGCATTCACGATGATTTCATCAAACAGCTTGTAGAATCCGGGATTGAATGAGATGCTGCGAAAGACCATCTTGCCGGATTCCTTGTCAAGTACCCATCGTTGCTCCGTGTGCGTGTCCGTGGAGCCGATGTAGGTGTCAGGCAGTTCCAGGATGTGCTCGCGATGCGTGTGCTTCTTATACGAAGAGGCGTCCATTTTGTATGTAAGGGTGGGGGCTGGGGCCGGCCTCAAATTTTCTTTGCGGGATGGTAAGTTTATTTTAATAATTGACTACTATTTGTCGCAGCAAAACGCAAGATTACTTATTAATTTATTAGTTTTGTTTTTTTCACATACTCCCGATGTATTTGGTGAACATCCAGGCGGAACGGTAACGGCGCAGCATACATTTTGGTTAAAAAACAAACTGGAATAATAATTTATGTAATCTTTCTTACAGGGAGTGAGGTAGGATGTTGTATAGCATACACTCGATGGTGAATTTGATCCAGAACCAGGAGATCCAAACGACCCAGAACCAGGAGATCCAAACGACCCAGAACCAGGCCTAGATCCGGAACCAGAACCGGTTCCAGATGTATTTGGGCAGCATGTAATTGTGAAGGGAGATAACAAACTGTAGGAACTATTAAAACCCACTTTACAGCCCATCATTGGAGATGTTGAATAACAAGATTTCAAGTCAGGACCCGTTCCTGAACCAGGACCAGAATTGGACCCAGAACCTGACTTATTCGGACAGCATTGTTTCGCACCATTACTAATTGAACTCTGTAAAGGATATCCGGAGGGGCACGTATAACCTGCCCCCGTAAATCCACTGAAATAAGTTGCGGGAAGGCAACCAGAAGAATAAGGGCAACACACACTAATATTCGAATTCGATGGTGACATTCCTAGTCCATACCCAGGACTACATGTAGACTGAGTTGAGAATGATCCTGGAGTTGGCATCATACATCCAGGAGGGAGATAAGAGGAGAAGGGAGAGGAAGCAGCACTGTTCTGAAACCCCTCTCTCATCCCATAGATCAAAACCACAATAACAACCAGAATAACCGCCCCAATCATAAGAGTTTTTTTAGAAAACTTTAGACGCTTTGCCATCTAATTATACTAAATATAATCCAATCAAAGAGGCGGATTCTATCCGTCTGTTATGGGATCTCTTTTAGAAACCGGGACCATACCTAAATTCTCACTGCCTGCTCAATTATCACTGGCGGTTGCGGCGACGGTGGCCTCCCTATTCCCACTTTTGCCATCGAAGGATCTATATAATTCGTTAGTATATACTCTAAATCTTCTACTGTTGCTCTACGTGCTCCATTTGGAACTTTATTATTCTTATTTGTAAGAGCAACAGCATAGAAAATTCGATCAGCCATCGTTTTATAATAGGCGCCGACAGTCGCGCTTAAATAACGTTGCGCATAAGTCGTATCGCATGGATCCGGTGTTATAGGATAATATATAACTGTAAATACTCCTCTCATGTCTATACTTGGCAATGTTAAATGCGTATTATTGACTTTTCGTGGCCAATTAGTAAAATTAAAATAGGTGGGTATAAATGTTGGTACAGGCATGCTTTTTTCATTAAAAATTTCCCTACTCATTTTACAGATTCTCTCAGGCACCTTCTTCTCTTCTTTCTTCTCTATCCTAGGCTCTGGTGCCCTTATCTTAGGCGGAGTCACAATACGCAGAGTCATAAACCCTTCCTTCATCCCATACATCAACCCCACAATAACAACCAGAATAACCGCCCCAATCATAAGAGTTTTCTTAGAAAACTTCAGACGCTTTGCCATCTAATTATACTAAATATAATCCAATCAAAGAGGCGGATTCTATCCGTCTGTTATGGGATCTCTTTTAGAAACCGGGACCATACATAATTTACCGGTGGATAGCACTACCCATGCTGGAACCTCTCGCGAAATTCCGCGCGCCACTACCAAAATTCCGCGCGCCATCCGCTACAGCGCTGACTGCTACGTCGGCCACTCTGGCGACACCCTCCACACCTGACGCGGCGAGCCCGACTGTGTTTCCAACAACGCTCTTCGCCACCTTTCCAGCACCGGACAGTGCGCGTTCCACACCATCTCCCTCAAATCCCTCGTATGATTTAAGCATCATCGCACCACCAACAATCACCACCAAAACTACTCCGCCAATCATCAGCATCTTCTTAGAGAGCTTGAATCCCTTGGCCATCTATTTATAGAATAATAAAATATTTTTCCATACTAAGATGAAAAATACGCGTAGATACAGACAAAGAGGCGGATTCTATCCGTCTGTTATGGGACCCCTACTGAAAACCGGGCCGTACTTTATAACTGCGTGTTTAATACAGGCCTCGCGCCTTTTCAATGGAAAAACACGGCGTTCAAAGAAGCGCTCATGATAATTGGCAATATATGATCTATTTTTAGACTCTTACGTGATTCTAAACAAACGGTTAAATTATCTTCGGAATAGTCGGTTGTAGCATCTGTTGTACGATCGGTTGTTCAATCTTATCTTTTGCGACATATGTTGAGCCTGAGCCCTGTGATGGGACCGGTCCTGGGCCCTGCATAAACGCATACATCGAAGAAAGACCCCCGTAAGGAATCTTTGCACCAGCTGCAACAATTTTTGCCTCTGCTATAAGCATATCTCTTATAAACTCACTGGATGGATCATACATCATCCTTATAAGTTTAGTATAGCCTTCTAAAGTATCATTTGCCATCTTTTGTATCATTGCTGTTTCACGAGTAAGGAACACAGAATTGTTACTCCTATATCTATTAGCCAATAGAGCACTAAAGCTCGCGGATGTACCCAAACTATTCATGTATATATTAAAGTATATGTATTTGGGTAATTGTACATCAAGATAGTCTGAAATTAATTTGTCTACTTTAATATTCGTAATTCTATTATCTGATTTTGCTTTATCAACCTGTTCATTAAAGAACTTTAGACCATTCGCTAAGGCTAATTTCATATTTTCCGGTGATGGAAAGTTTGCCTGTATTTTAGATAAAAGCACAGCACTTGTGTCATATGCGCTCTTATTAGCATTCTGTGAAATTTCAGAGATAAATGGAAGATAATTCACATTTGGTGGATTAAATTTTGACATCATATTATTAAATGCCGTTGGTGGCGGCGACCCATAAACCTGCTGAAACCCCTCTGATGAGCGAAATATCATCACGACAACAACAACCGCCACCAAAACTACTCCGCCAATCATCAGCATGTTCTTAGAAACCTTAAATCCCTTGGCCATTCTATTAATAACGGTAGATTCTCCGGAGCGCTTTTATGCCTAAAGATGTTTTCAAAATACGCACATAGAGAGAATGTCCCTAGTCAAACCGAACGCGAATGGAAACCTGTTTGAGATCAAAACCGTACAATCCGGAGCCTTCCGTACCCTGATTGAGGCGCTCAAGGAGATTCTGACTGAGGCGAACTTGGAGTTTGATTCGCAGGGAATCAAGATTATGGCCGTGGATGAGACTCACACGGTCCTGGTCTATCTCCGCCTTCATTCTGACCGTTTTGAGACCTATTATTGCCCGGCGAAGCACGTGCTCGGAGTCAATATGATCTACTTTTTCAAGCTGATCAAGACCATGGCGAATAACGATTCTCTCACGATGTATCTTCCCGCGAACAACCCGAACAAGTTGGGCATCCGGATGGAGAACTCCGAGAAGTCAACCGTGACAAACTATTTCCTGAAACTGTTTGACACCGATGTGGAGGACATCCAGATTCCGAGCCTGAATTTCACCAGCATTATTCACATGCCCAGTACGGACCTACAAAAGATCTGTCGGGATATGAATGCCCTCGGTGAGAAGCTGGATGTGGAGATCACGTCCAGTTCTTCGGACCTCATTTTCAAGTGCGTTGGGGATTTTGCCGAGCAGGAGACCATCATCTCGGAGAATACCACGTCCAACATGAAGGTTCACAAGTCTGCGGGGTCGGCTGCGGAAATCGTCCAGGGCATCTTCCAGCTGAAGCACATGGTTCTCTTTACCAAGTGTACGAGTCTGTGCCCGTCTATTGAACTCTATCTGAAGAATGATTATCCGCTCATTCTGCGTTACACGGTGGCGAACCTGGGAGAGGTGAAGCTCGTCTTGGCCCCTATGAAGAACAAGCAGGGTACTACGAATTAAATGATTCCATATTAGAAAAGATGGAGATGAATATTGAAAATAAATACGACGGTAACTCGGAAGAAACGAACAATACTGTCACAGACACTAACGAGCCTGTTAGAACTCGTAAGAATAAGACTAGGAAGAATATTCGGAATCTAGAGAAGCGGAGTTTTCAGAGTTCAAAAACTCTTAAGCGGCGCCTGGGGTCTCCTGTTTTCAAGAATACTCGGCAATTGGCCGATAGAGCAAAGAAGCTGGAAAAATCTCTGAGAAAATATGATGATTTGGAGGGAGAAGCGGCCGATTTATATTCTTATTTGTTCAGTCTGCTGGGTGAGACGATGGCCGAGGATATTAATGAGTATTTCTTTGACAAGAAAAGTGGGAACTTGTCGAGTTCTTTCAGAAACAAGGTCCGCAAGTATGTAACAGAGGCTGGCCTCAAGGAGTTTGAGATAGCTACATTTGATGATTATATCAGAGAATTAGCCGAATTTATGAAGTGGCTAGTAGAACTGGCGAGCACTCATGATGAGATTAGAGAGGATATTGATACATACGCGAAGCATCTGTTGGCTCTATTCCGTACTATTTTCATTGAAAATAAGAAGGAATTCTTGAGAAAGGTGGAGACCATGGATGAGGAGGAGTCTGGTGATATTGATGATTTAATGAAGGCGTTTGGTAAGACGCGGATTTAATGCGACCAAGGTCACATCTTCTTGTTCTGCGACCAAGGTCACATCTTCTTGTTCTGCGACCAAGGTCACATTTTTTTGTCCACATGCGGCGTATACATCACATCAGCCGGCACGAGTTTCGGATGTAGCAACATCAAACTCCCCGCATCATGAAACGCCGAACAATCCTTATTCCAAATCTTAATCACATAAAATCCAACCTTGGACACTCCATTCGGACCATTCATAATTTTAGGACTTACGCTAACTCCTACAATTACGTCTGACGGATCTTTCACAATCGTGTCAATCATTGAACCAATCACATAGTGCTTGTAGATATCCACGCCATCATCCGGTCCTCCGCGCACACTGTAGCTACCTCCGCGGATGTTCTGATAGTTCTCCCACAGAGGCGGAATAGGATCCCGCATACAAAAATACATTCCGCGTTTCAACTTATCGCCGAGTTCCTTAAAGACTGCCAGAATATCTTCCAGCTTGGTTATCTTCACGATAGGCTGGAAAGTATCTAATGACCACCGCTTCTCCTTTGGTGCATGGAAATATAATGTCCATGTACCAGTGGGCAAGGGACTACTTACAGAACTTAACATTCTGTCCTCTAGTCTAGATAATATGGAATGGTTTAGGCTACTCTGAATGAGGCCGTCCGATTTTATCCTGAATAATGTCACCATCGTCATTTATATAGCGTATGCTATACTCCTTAGTGTTAATGACAATTCCTGAATGAATCGTCCAGCATAAGAGAGTTTCTAGCATCGTTGGCATAACAGAAATGTAGCGGATCTTTTCAATAAAATTCGTGAGATCATATGTGACATTTCCATCCGAATCAACAATCTCCATTGACAACATTGGAAGTTTAGAGAGTTTAATATTTTTAAAATCGCACGTATAAGGAAAAAACGTGTATGAATCTACGCTATATACATATACAGGCTTCGCCGAATGCGGATTATCTATTTGTAGACTATGTGCCGGAAAAGGACACGCGTAACCCTCAAAAAAGTAATAGACATTCGTGCTAAATAATACGCTGACTGACTGATAAATGCGAGTCATAAACGCATTTATCAACTCACTACAGGCGATTGCGATTCCCGTAAGCGGAATGATATTGATAAGTAAGGAACTCTTCAAAAAATTCATCATTTTCTATATGTATTCGTGCCAAATCTTTATGCCTGGCATCCTGTAATTGGTGTAAATGTGGGGGGAGGTTTTGCTCCAACCATTGCCGACATCGTATGAGATGCCGGAACAGAAACTGTAGAGGGTGTCCCAGAGCCTGGAATAGCCGATGAAAACATGGGGCCTGAACCTGAAGAAGGGCAACCTGAAACAGGGGGAAGACTATTTGCTGGGACGACTTTTGGAGACATTTGAGAAGCAAACTGATAGCACACGATCAGTATAACTAAAAATAAGACGAGAAGACCCCATGACACGAGTTCCATATCCTTAAAGGAAAGTACCAGCATGAGCGCAACACATATGAGTCCCTCCAAAGAATGTTTTGTTATTTTCTCGGGGGAATGTACGATTAAATCATTTAGAATCATTGCTAAAAATAGTGCTGCCGTTATAAAAACTGGGTAGTATGTTGGCATCTCCTATTAATGAATTTTACTTTTTATCAAGTCCGCTTGAACAGAACCCGCTGGCGCTGGACATCCCAGACTCCAATGGCTTCTGCTACAAGATCGCCATCGGCATCAACACCGTACACGTTGTTGGCAGAATCCTTGTAGTACTTCTTGTTCTTGAAAGTGAACTCCTCAACTTCCTCGGCCTCTTCCTCCTCGGCCTCTTCCTCCTCGGCCTCTTCCTCCTCGGCCTCTTCCTCCTCGGCCTCCTCTTCAACCTCCGCCTCAACCTCCTCTTCAACCTCCTCAACCTCCGCCTCAACCTCCTCAACCTCCGCCTCAACCTCCGCCTCAACCTCCGCCTCAACCTCCTCAACCTCCGCTTCAACCTCTGGCACCTTCACAGGAGCCTTAGGCAGATGAATCTCCAGATCCTTCATCGGCTTAATCCACATCTGAGGGCTCTCGTTGCCAATACGATTTACATGGACCGTCTCGGAAACAGTCGTCTTCGTCTGTAGATCCTGAATCGTAGACTCTAGCGCCGTGATGCGACTCTCCATGGTCTGAATGGAATTCAGCAGTTCATCATACTTCGGAGTAGGCTCCGCACGCCCGCGGCACACCTCCTCAATCATGGTCAGACGCTCATGAATACATGACTCCAGGGAACGAAAGAGCCCATGAATCATAGAATCGGAAGCCATTTTATTAATAATAAAATGGATCCGCCTCTCTCAATTTTTGTTTGTTGGAGCTTCTAGGTCCGCTTGATATTGATATTCATCACCGAATCCAAAGTGCTTTCACGGTCCTTCAGAGGCTTTGTACGGCGCAGACGCAGACCCTCCTGCGCCTTCACCGTATTCTCCTGCTGGAGACTTCCAATGAGAGTATTTTTCAGAGAAGAATCAAAGAAGTCAATCGGCTTCGTGTCAATACTGCCGAGAATACTCACCATGGGAGGCATGTGGGTGTCCACGCGAACGGCCCCCTTATTGATAGTGGCCCGAAACGACTCAATCGTCAGAGGCCCTCCAAACAGTTTCAGCGACTCGCGACTGGGAGCAGGAAACATGCGCCCCTTACCCTCCCTGTCATAAATCCGGTGAAGCAGGGCAATCCGCTCCCAACGCACATGCGGGTCAATCGTCTCATTCAGCAGATACGACAGAGCGCATTCGGGGCAACAGAAGTTCCCGTAGATCATGTAGACCCCGTGCACTTCCCGCTCAGGAATCACGCACGGCTGCGAATTAAACCCGTGCGCGCACCAAAAACAGGCGATATCCGTCTTCTCGGGAATCTTCTTCTGCTTGGAAAGCGACGAGTACTGTACCATGAGATTGATTTTGGAGAAGCACTGGAGAGGGCGCGCCTCCACCTTTGAATCATCATAGATGCTGGTGGCTTCCTGCTCCTTCACAGGCTTTATGGGAGTCGGCGAAGCGACCTCCTCGCGATCACCCAGAAACATATCCTGTTGAGACGGATCGTAGGGCTCAGGTTCCACAGCATTGAACGTGGCGACCACCTCATTAAATACGATTTCATTGGAACTCACAGGCAGATGGGCAATAAGGGGGCGGCGCTGTTCTAGAATAAAAGACCCTTCAATGCCATTCGGAGTAACAACCGCTACAATATTTACAGGCTTCTTTTGCTTCTTAGAAGTCTTGGTCGGCAGGGCCACCGCACTCACTGTCACCTCAGCAACCTCGGCGGTATCTTTTGTTTTTTTAGAGCGCCGTCCAGTAGACATTTCCTAACTATCAGACGGCGCGGTAGGTTTAAGCCAATGCTAAAGCCATCTCATCTAAAGATTTGAGGTCTTATTGAGGAAAGGGATGGAGAACCTAGGTCTTCCAGAACGGATTCAAACAATCCTAACAGTTATGTTAAAAAATAGCGATGCTCGGTCGCATATGATTCTAATCGGTCCTCCTGGTTCCGGTAAAACCACCTCGGCCAGATACTTTGTAGAGGCGCTCCACGGAAAGAAGGGATCGGCCTCCTTTTTTGGTCGCGCCCTCTTCCTGAATTCCAGCGACGAGCGTGGTTTGGAGGCCGTCCGAAGCCGTGTCTATCCCTTCATTCGGTCCTCGTTTCAGGCGCTCTTTCCTGACAATTCGGCCCCCAAGGTCATCGTGTTTGACGAGGCCGAGACGCTGACCGACCAGGCACAGATCGCCTTGAGACCCCTGTTGGACGAGTCGCCGAAGAAAACCCTCATCATCTTTCTCTGTAATTCCATCTCGCGAATTCACAAGTCCATTCTCCATAAATTCCTGATTATCCCTTTTGAGGCCCCCAAGACAGCCGACTTCAATCATCGTATGAATATTATTTTCAACAGCGGAACGTCCTCCAACCAGATATCCGGCTTGGACATTCAATTCCGCCGTGGCGATATTCGTTTCTTCATTCTCAATCCGAAACGGTTTGATGATTGCTCCCGGGTGTGGACGGACATCTTCACGACTCATATTGCCAATGTCAACGAACTCTTTGAGAAAGTCCTACAGAGGTGGACGTTTCCAGATATGGCCATGTTCTGTATGTTCTGTGCCAGTTCTACGGGTTGCCTGAATCGGCAGGCTCTGTTGAAACTCCTGGAAATCAGTGACACGGATTTCGTGAAGATGATTCCTATGAAACAGCGGTCCAAACTTCTTTCGGGCTGGTTCATTACCTTCGTTAGACAAAATTTGGAGGGGTCTTTAACCAGGGTGGCGTACTAAAAAAATGGATCTCACCTTCACGCCCCTCCGCATATCAACGCTGGTCACTACAGGTCACCTGGGGACCAACATTAATCTGGGTTCCCTGTTCAAGCAGATCAGGGGCATTCTCATTCCGATAGGATTTCCTATGGAGGGGTTCATGAAGATGGAGCACGAGACGAATGTGGTGGGCTATTCGGCAAGGGACCTCCTGACGAAGCGCCGAGTGAGTGACAAGACCTTCTTCAATCAGAGCACGATCGTCATTCGTAAGGTGCGCAAGGACACCGGCGATTTCAAGGAAGTCAATGTGAAACTGTTCGCGAACGGGGGATTCCAGATGACGGGAGTCACGGACGAGGAGTTCTCCCGAGACGTCATCGCCTGGATGATTGTCCGAATCAATGCCTTTGATACGCCTGTTACTGTCGTTCCCCTACAACTCACAAAATTCAATGTACAGTTGCTGAATAGCGACTACAAAATGAACGCACAGGCGAAACGGGCTGAGCTACATCGCATTCTCTGTGAGACATACAACCTGTCAAGCACTCTGGAGACTACGATTTATCAGGGAGTGAATACCAAATACTACTACAATGAAACTTCTCCGGCTGGAGGGGGCATCTGTCGGTGTCCGAAATTCTGTACGGGCCAGGGTGATGGGACGGAGGTGGGGGCCTGTAAGCGAATTACGATAGCAGTCTTTCAGACGGGGTCAATCATAATTACGGGAGCCCGCACGAAACGCCAATTGGACGAGGCCTATGAATTCATGAACCGAATCCTCCGGACCCATTCCAAGGAAGTCTCCAGACCTCTGGTAATTGCCTGACATGCGGAAAATAGATAAACAGGCTTTCCCTGATTCTTCCAGATTTTAGAATGTCGGCACCCACCAATTCGGCTGAGATTTGCCCGAGCGTTCAGTTACTTGTACAGGCGGCCAAGTTGGCGATTCAGCAGGACAAGCCCATTCAGCTTGACTATTTTGTTGATACGTACAACGGAAAGGCGTTTATGGGTGAGGACCAGGAGACGAAGGAGAAGATGCTGGTAAAGTCCAATGATGAATTCACTAGCCTTATACAGAAGGTGTATAAGGTTCAGGAAGAGTATATCATCATTACGGAGAACAGTATTTACTTGGTCTCAGGAAAGATTCAGAAGAGACGTATCCAGGCGCCGGCTCTCCGTGATTCATAGACGTTTTTTTCATCGTCTATAATAGGAAAAATGGCTCGCGGAAAAAAGGGAACTCATCGTCGTCACAGAATGCGTGGAGGTTGGCAGAGACTCCACCCTGCTTCAGTAGATGATACGAGCATGGTCGGACCTTCAAAACTTTCGGGACTTCAGGGGGATGAGTACCTTAATGCTCATGTAAACCAGCATGGTGGGGCTGCCTCTCCTTTGGTGATAGATGCCCCGGTAGGAGACCAGGGAATGCTGCCTGACAACATGCGTGAGGCTGCCCGTGTAACGCCGATTGATCAGTCCCTTTCGGCCATTCGGGGAATGAGCGACCAGTCTGGTGGCAGCCGTCGCCGCAGCCGTCGCCGCAGCCGTAACTCGCGCGGTCGTTACACGAAGAAGCACGGTGGTGGCCGCCGTCGGCACAGCCGTAGACGTAACTCGCGCGGTCGTTACACGAAGAAGCACGGTGGTGCCCGTAAGAATCACTGTGGTGGTCGCCGTCGTCGTAACACAAAGAAGCACGGTGGTCGTCGCAATATGCGCGGTGGCCAGCCGGCTCCCGTGGACATGCCTGGCACGCTTCTAGGCGGTGGCCGTCGCCGTCGCAAGATGCGTGGCGGGAACATGCCGATGATGGTGCCGGCCTCGGCGGACGCCCCTGGCATGATCCTTCCAGACTCTCAGACGGTGGGCGGAATGAATCCCGAGTGGAATCTGGCGAAGAGCCCCATGAGCTTTATTCCCGATAGTATTCGTGCCTCTGTTGCTGCTATATAAGGGTGCTCACGCCGTAGCAAAGATGCCACGAATCGTATCAGCATGCTTCAACAGAATCTCCCGATCCTCCTGTTTTAAATCCATTGAAATCGTCATTTGAAGATTGCCACGTTGTGTAGTACCACGTCGTGGCATTCCCTCCCCATTCACTACAATGGTATCACCGCGCATAGTTCCAGCAGGAATGCTGACTGTCAGCCCCCTAGGATGGCCCGGATGGCCATGTAGGATGCGCTGGCACCCAAGCAGACTCTCCATAAGTGAGATGTTGATCACTGTAGATAGCTCGTCGCCAATACGAGTAAAAATAGATGTCTCGTCGGCCTCGCGCATAATAATATGTACATCACCAGGCTGTTCAAAATCGGGATGATCGGAGCACTCGTTGGGAAAACTCAGCGAATCCCCGGGCCCCATTCCGGGGTCAATATTAACGGTCAGCATCTTCTCATGACTACTGAACTTTTCCCCGTTACACTTTGAGCAGGTGCCCGAGGGCTTCTTGCCGGATCCAGAGCAGGAGCCACAGGGTCCCTTTGAAACCGCGGCCATTCCGGGACCAATCATAATATGACGCTCCTGTATTCCCGCACCATTACAGCCGTCACAGCGTGTCATGGTAGCCGACCCTTCACCCTTGCACTGCTCACAGAACTTCTGGCGCTCGAACTTGAGCTGGATCTTCTTCCCGTAGAAAAAGTCGCGAAGGGTCAGCCCAATGTCGTGTGTCTTGGGAGGTGCCTTGGGGCGCTTCTGACGCACCTGTTGGCCGCCACCGAACTGCATTCCGCCGAAGGGATTACCGCCGAAGCCCATGTTGCCAAACATGGCGCCCAAGTCAAAGGGGAAGGGCATACCACCTGGCCCCCCTCCACCATTTGATACTTCCTCGCCAGGAACCTGGCCTGTCTGGTCGTAGTAATTGCGCTTTTGCTCATCGGACAGCACTTCATATGCGTTTGAAATGGCACGGAACCGCTCCTCGTTACCACCCTTATCAGGGTGCTCAGTCTTTGATAGTCTCAGATACGCCTTGCGAATTTCACTGGTTTCAGCGCCCTTACTTAGCCCAAGAGTCTCGTATAACGACGGCATTTTCCTTTTGTAAAGGAGTGGTGATTGTTTAGACCTCCTAGAGGCGGCCTCCAGAGGCTTCCAGAGGCCTGAACCTGGCGGTAAGCGGCCTCTAAAGACGTTGTCTTTAGAGGCCTAAGATATCCGCCACTCTTCCCTACAGGAATGCTAAAAACCACACTCGTGGGTCAATCAAATACAGTAGATTTATTAAACAAGGTTCTGGATGATCCTCCTCATTTGTTCCTATCAGGTGGCTATGGTTCCGGAAAAACCACACTTCTACAGGAGTTCATTGCCACTTATTTCAGAAACAAGAAAATGAAACCGAATCACGAGTCCATCCTGTGGCTTTCTTCCGAGCAGGATCGCGGAATTCACTGTGTTCGCCAGTCAGTGGCCGAATTTGTCCGCCACACATCTTCCACGCCTGGTGTCTACCGCTGGATCGTTGTAGACGACGCCGACTCCTTACCAATCATCTCACAGCAGGCTCTCCGTCGTCCAATGGAAACACACTCCCACTCCACTCGTTTCATATTCTGTAGCCGATACGCGAATGACCTGATCCAGCCCCTCCGTTCCCGCTGTATGCACGTGGAAACCAACACAATATCTCCTGTAGTTCTCATCAATCACTTTTTTGAATTATACGGGTCCAAGCATGTCACCATGTTACCAGAATCTCTGCCGACCTTCATGTCAATTGTTCAGACTCCTACACAGATTCGGAATTGCGTGCGCATCTTGGCCAGGCACTACAGGGATAGGGAGTCCTATTCGGTTACGAATGAAGATGTTCTGGGACTTTTCTCGGCCCCCTCCTTTTCTCTCTGTTTTGAATTGCTGAAATCCTTCATTTTGAAGGACGATACCAAAATGATCGGAATTTTTATTGAATTGTGGAAGACGGGAATTAGTTACGAAGATTTTCTCCATGAACTAGATTCTTCTCTTGATTTAATGGAATTCATTCCGGCGGCGGCAGCACAGGAAATTCATGAATTGCTCATTCGTGGCTGGATGTATTTTGCCCAGGGAAAGACTCACACCTTAGATATGATGCGTTTATTTTTATGTGCTTAAATATAGAATGGCTCCCCATAAGAAAAGTCTGAAAAACATAGCCCGTGTTATTCCTGGTGAAAGTAAAACTGTTGCTGGCTTGAGGGCAAAAACGATGAATGCTCTCAAGACCTGGGAAAGTGCTCAAAAAAGTCGGCACCGATCAAAGCACAGAGAGATAATGCTAAAGAGGAATGCCGCAAACGCGCTGGAAAAGTACAGCAAAGCGATCTTGGATGAAGAGGAAGCCAGGGAACACATTGGTACAGCGCGAAACAAGACGAATGATCCTCCTCTCCCCACGAACGAAAGAATGCTTCGCCGCCTACTAAATAGTAATAGTACTCACCGCCGCGTAAATAAATTCTCAAATGAAGCGAACAAGGGGTTGCGTGGTGTGGGACTGAACGATAATGTTAGAAGAATGTTTGACGGCGGTAGACGGCGTACACGACGGAGCAGCGGCGATAAACGTGCCTAAAAGGGTGCCATCACAAAGAAAATAGAAGGAGACAATAGGTAGGGCAAAATGTCACCCGTCATAAAAAAACCGGTAAAACTCTTTCGTAAGGAGCCTCCTCGTGATTTTGTAGAGTCGCTTCTAAAAGAAATGGGATTTCTCGGATTCCACGATCTGCGCTGGTTTTCTAGGGATGAAATTCGTCTGACAACCATGGATAATTGGCTCCCAGATCTTGAGTCCTACTATCTTCCGTGTAAGGCAAAACGATTTCTTCATAAGTGGTCTGATGGGACACCTATCACAATTCTCCGACACATTCTTCATTCTCACGGTTATGACCTTCAGAAGGAAGAACGACTGTATAAGGGGGGTAAGACAATGCTGTACCAGATTCAACCGAGCCAATCACAGCTGGATTTGAGCGGGGCGATTCTACAGGTGAATTTCAATTAGCAATTCTTGCGCTTGCGGGTGCGTCTAGATCCACCGCGACTGCGCTCCTCGTTTATTTCCTTGAGATACTTGTTCATGTTTCTCTTGTTCTTGTTCGCGCTAGACATTCTCACCTCGTTTATCTCCTTCAGATACGAATTAATATTCGCATTGTTTGGTGACCAGGAAGTCGCTCTGGCACTCAGTCTAGATCTGGACCCTCTGCGACGAGTTGGCGATCTATGACCACGTGGCATCTGTTCTAACGGAATACAAGATATTTATTTGATAGCCTTTCTGAATAAGTGACTAATGACCATATCGCTATCTAGGATCTGGTCCTCGCTCATTCTCAGAAACCAACCGAAGGACTCGCGCTGGAGGAGTTCGGCCAGAGGAATCGGGATATAAATTCCCTGTTTTGGAATTTCAAACGAAGCGTCCACTCCCCCCGAAGTTTCCAGGAGATCCTCAATCTGAATTCTTCTGCGAGGGGCATCCTTTCTGGAAATTTCCGGAAGACGGATCACTTGGATTTCGTTGGGAAATTTCCGCAACGTCTCGGCAAAATCGCGACGTTCGTCGTGGCGGAATTCCGACCCGCCTGTGCGGAAATTCAAGCGCTCCCTGACGGCCTTCTCCCAGTCCGTCCAGACGGGATGGGCGGGTTTCGGCGACCAGATGACATCTAGAGCCGGAACCGAATTATTTGTTGAATACGTGTCCTCGGTATTTGTTCCGAAAAACACAACCTTGTCCTTGGGAAGGTGGGGCAGCTCGGCGAGCCACAATGTGGAAGGCGATATCCAGACTCCACCGAATTTTGCCAGGACGGCTGCGCGAATCCAATTCAACTCGGGCTCCCGTACGAACGAATCAGGATTCTGTAGGGGTTCAGGCATCTTGTCCCAGCCCCCGAGTCTTCCAGCAAGATCGGCTAGGCCGGCAATCACATTCACACGATACTTCTTCTTTGTGTGCTTCACTATCGTCTCATAGCAGAGATTGAGGAAGGGAAGATTGATAGCGCGAGAGGACCGCCCCATGAAGTCGTACCACGAGCGACTATTCACGTCACTGTTGTTCAGATACACCCAGGCCACGGGCAGGTCCATACCCTTCTTCATGAGACTACTATCTTGGTAGTGATCCTCACTCCTGTAATTGCTTACTAGAACCCAGCCGGCAGTGGTGCCAACTACGAGTACAATTCCAACAACAAGTGCTTCTTTTAGACCTATCGCCATTACTATGGGATAGTTGGAAATTGTAGGGGGCTGGAATCCGGCCTTATGGCCGGTATCTATCTGACTTCCTCGCCCCTCCTCCATCCGTCAAGACAATCTGCTTCATCCGCTTGAAATACTCATCAGCATGCACCATTTCCTGGGCCGCCCGAACCCGTCTCTGTTCCTCCTGTTGTTGCTGATGCCTCTCAGCCATCTGTATGGCCTCCATTTCCGAGTTCCTCAAAGGCTCAGGGGCCTTCTTTCTTGAATCCGAGTAAATATCAAAATTCCGATTTTCCACTTGGACGCCGGCCACCTGGTTGCTGAACATGTTGTCCGTGGTATAGGCCCTGCGAAGGTCCGTATACTTCATCTGTCCTCCCGCCGGTGCCGTATAATCACCGGACGCTCCCCTTCCAATCTCCACACCATAGGTCGGGGCAAGCGTGAGTGCCTGCGGAACAGTGGCCATGAGAGCCGACGAGGCGCCCTGTTTCTTCGCCTCGTTTTCAAAGGTGCGATTGAAAACATCCCTGTTGAATCCTCCACTGAAGGCCGGTGCTTTTGAAACACTGTCGCCCCCCTTCAGCCAATCGCCATACCCCTCTTCGTCAGGGTCGGGAACTCGCGTCTTTTCAAAAATAGTATTGAAGGTGGTCATGTCCAACTTCTTCGGATCCAGTCGGACAGGCTTGCCCATGTCCCAGTCCTTTGATTCCTTGTGCCGCGAATCCTTGAGCTCTGTTGGAGCCTCCACCACACTCTCCTTCGTGCGCCCTCCGTGAATACGACGGAGAATCTCCACAAGGTAGGCGTAGGCCCTCGTGACGGCCTCAAACTCCTGCTCGGAACCGCCCTTGTCAGGATGTGTGCGAACGGCGGCCTTCTTGTAGGCACTGCGAAGCGACTCTTCGGTGAGGGCCACTTCCTCTTCTAGTCCGAGAACGAGGAGGCAATTCTGGAAATAATTCAGCGCCTTCTCGTTGGAGCGCCCCTTGGTAACAGTGGCCGAGGGGGGAGCCTGTCCTTGCCTGTAGGTCTGAATCTGGGTCTGGGTGGGCTGGGCTGGCACCGCGCTAACCGCCCGAACCTGTTGCTCCCCCGGTAAAGGGGCTGGTTTCTCCCTCGCGTTCACTCGGGCAACATAGGCGAGAAGATGCGAATACACGCCGGCTAACCGGGCAGCATTCACATACTCCTGTCCCGCCAGAAGCGTCTGAATCATCTTGACTCGTGTCGGCGGGTCCTGAATCTGTAGGAGTTTCTTGTAGATATTGACATGAGATTGGTCAAAAATTTCTAATGACGTATGTGTATTACCCATGGGTTACCTTTTTATAGATTTATATATTATTCAATTGTAAATATACGATGGGCAATCTTTTCTCATCTCAGAAATGTGAAAAATGTCCAGCATGTCCAGCATGTCCAGGATGTCCAGTTCGGGAACCTTGTTTGCCGTGTCCTCAAAATAACCCTGCCCCCAAGCCTTATGAGGGGGTAGGTCCTGCCCCCAAGCCTTATGAGGGGGAAGGTCCTGCCCCCAAGCCTTATGAGGGGGTAGGTCCTGCCCCCGATTCTGGTTCTGAAGATAAATGTAAGGGATTTGATTCGGTGGAATCATTTGGTATTTGTAAAACTATGAGAAAAATGCGATATAGTGCTTTAAAAGATTTTTCCAATAATAATAAGACTACATCTGATGCTACATTAGCAATATGTGATTTTTTTAATTTCTATGCTGGTTTTATCGTAGCGGAAGGAAACAATTTTATTGCAAATACATTTTTAGGTGATAAATCAAAATTACCTTGCGCACTTGGTTCATGTGGAGCAACAAACGAGAATAGTATAACATATAAAACTTTTATGGATAATATGTATGGTAAGAATGTAGCAGAACGAACTGATACATGTTCAAGTGGGTTTTATCCAGACAGTAATGAAAATTGTACTGTACGATGCCCTTCATGTGCTCCTTTAAATCTAAACGCTATAAACCCAGAACCAGACAACCGAGAAGGCTTCCAAAATTTTTCCAACACATATAATTCGGGACAATCGTACTCCTGGGCCTACCTCCTCCTCCTATTTACGGTTATTTGGCAATCTATATTCATATTCTCACAGAAGTCATATATAAAGAAGATAGGAGGCCCCATGATCATCTCTGTTCTCGTAATATTCGTCGGCCTCTATCAATTCATAGATCGCCGCTAATTTTAGATTGCCACACGGGTCTAAAATCTCGCGTATAATTATACAATGGGCTCAGGGAACTCAAGGCCGAGTCAGACAGTGCCGAAGCAGCCAATGGACAACACAAGGATAAAATTGTTGAGAGGGAAACCAACATATGTACTAAAGAGGGGTATGGAAGGATTCCAGAACAATCCGGTTGATAATTTACTCGCTGGAATTTCCAATGAATCAATTTGTAATTGGTTCTATTTCATGTACCTTCTCGCCCTGTTCTCGGCTCTTCTCCAGGTCGGTGTCATGTTCTTCGGCTTTTTCAAGATGAAAAATAAGTCTCAGTCACTGTTACTCATTGCTGGGGCCTTGGTGGGTCTCGGTATCATGGTAACCCAGTCACTCTTCCTATACTCTCTCTGTAATCGTGCTCTTGCAGAGTGAAACCAGCCGTCTGAAACCAGCCATCTGAAATCAGCCGTCTGAAAGTAAGAATCGGAATATCAGGGGGGCACTCCCACATCCAGCGTTTTCCCAGCGTCGTAAAACCAAATGACCGCGGCCAGAAATGCGGGGCGACACTGGGTAGCAACCGCAAAGCCGGCTGGCGAATCAGTCTCCAACTCTCAAGCGGAAGAACAAGTGTTAATTGTTCTTGCGGTTGAATACGCCTCGTCCCTGCCAGAGGCACTACGGGCATGGGATTCTTCCCCAAAAACGCCAGCAAGTCCGACCAAAGAGGCGGATACGTCCAGGGATACATCCACTCCTCACTAATGGCTTCCTGCCCAGTGTAATAATCCAAGGCCCACTGGAGACCCCTACAGTATTCGGTACAGCGCTCCCCGATTTCTACGGCAGTCAAACCACGATCCCTCTTCTCCAAATAGTATCGGCTGGCCCAGTCCGAAGACAATTTGCCGGTAGCCCTGTTCCACATGCGGGACTCCTCAGCGTACTCCAGCGGAAGATTCTGAACGGGCAGCATACACTGTTCGGCGGAAGTCCGGGCCGGTGGCCCCCGTGTTGTGTACTTCCGCTTGAATGCGTGCTCTAAATCGGCCTCCTCGGTGGAAGCCCAGACGGCAAAGATCTTCTGTAGAGCCGCGTGATTCCACTGCGGCGGACCCTGTAGGGCCACACGATTCCACTGTGGCCGACCTTCGGCACTTACAAGAAAGGTACCCTCGGCATGTAGATCACCAAGAACAGCCAACAGACGATCATGGCCGGCATCGCGCAGATGTACGCCGAGGCTGTGGGGAATGAAGTCGTTTCCGAGCAGAGACATTCCGGCAATATAATCGTACATGTGCCTGGTCCTCAGTGCCGGATCAGGAAAGAGAATGTCCTTGAGTCCACTTACAGAAAGGAGCAGGAACTGGGGACCCGAGCCGCCCGTCGCCTTCTTGATAAACTCCTGCTTCTCCCGAAGAATGGACCACGCCCCGCAAGTGGCATGTAGCATACACAAGAGAATGAGGTCAGCATCAAGTCCATAGACCACGATATGCTTTCCTTCTAGGGCACTTGTACCCCGACTCCGCACCCACTGCATGAGCTTCTGTTCCCCCTCTCCAGGCACCTCGGCCCCACTCACGATCCAGCCGGCCCCCTTGCTCTTACAGAGTGCCTCCAGATGTACCGTCAGTCGTTCCATGAATTCCGTACCAGGCGTGATGGCATTCGTGTCCCAGACCTCCTGCGTAGCCGGCCGAACCCCGTACTCCCGCTCCTTGCCGGCGAGCCAGACGCTCTTGAACCGGCGCAACCGCTGTTGCCGAATCTTCGCCATCGGCACAACGCCATCTACGGCAAGAAGAACCTGTTCCGGCTTGCCGGCGACGGTCCATATGTGTACGACATAGGCGCAGATTTCCTTCAGCACCGCCGTTTCCCAGGCTTCCCGAGTATCGTGTGAATAGGGGGGCAACGTCTTAGCATGTATACAGCCATAGATCAGGCAATTAAAATCCATAAGTAAGACATCGGCTTTCTTACCAGGTTCTGTTAGAAGTTTCGGATATCTATCAAGAATATGTTTGAAATATGATGGAATACCCATATAAAACGATTCAGTCAGATCTATAAATACTTGAATGAAATCCTTAAGGCAGAACAGGATGGGCGGAGTACTGAGTCAATTTCTAGACGACTTCTGGCCAATTCCAGTTTTACAGGAAATCATTCGCATCTTTCCCGATGCCGTCTTCTGGGGTGTTGGAATTCTCGCCCTAGTAACGATGTCATTCTCCTACGGAATATTCTTCGGTTCCCTGGTTGAGGGACTCGGTATTTACTATCTCATTAAGATTATCAATAACTACATCGGAATCATTGATGCGAGATCGGAGTCTGGCTCTTCCGAATCGGCATGTAAGCCGGCATTCAAGGGCACGACCCTACAGAGTGCCAGTGTCTTTGGGGATCCCTCACTCATTCCCTTCCCGTCCCCCCATACATTCCTGCTGGCATTCATCGCTTCCTACGTCCTCTCTGTTATTGTGGCATTCAAGAACGAACTTGATATTCTGGGCCCGACATATGGCGAGACGTATAAAACCCGAATCTACATCTCGTTAATCGCTTTTGCTGCCATGTTGTTCGTATCTATGACCTACCGACTCTTTAATAACTGTGATAGTTTCACGGTGCTAACAGTGAGTTTCATTATGGGTGTTACGGCAGGGGCGTTGGTGGTACAGCAGAATCTGGCGATTATGGGAATACAGAGTATCAACCTGTTGGGTATACCCATTCTCAGAAAGCGCACGGCCACTGGAAACGAACTTATGGTTTGCTCTTCTTCTACAGACTAAATAGGGATGAACTTACTTGACAACATACGACGTTCTATACTGAATTTATTCAACTCATTGCCGATTGTGCTCATGACCACACTCGCTACGCTCGCACTGGGTTTCGGAAATTACGGCATGGGTTGGATCGTTGCGGGCCAGATTCTTCTGTATCCTATTGTGGGGGCCATGCATCTAGTGACTACAATTTTAGGAGGTAACATACCGTATTCTGATACGCTTGTAATCGTCCCTACGTCGTCGTATAGACAGATCAACGTTCTTCCTTCTACTTGGCTTGTACAGGTGTCATATTTCTTTTCCTATCTTTTTTTCAATGCGCGCGATATATATCTGAAGGACCCGATTGATTCCGACTCGGATTATACTCTAAAAGTGAATAATCGCAAGGCGAGGACGATGATTATCATGATAACATCGGTCGTTTTCCTGTTACTTTTGGTGAATTGCCGTGTTATTGCCCGTTCAGAACTCAGTAGAAGCCCTTTCATTACGATCATGAGCATTATTCTGTCGCTGGGCGTGGGTATTTCTGGGGCCTATGTGTGGAATCATATAGGAAAGCAGCCGAACGTGGGAACAGGCTACCTGGATGTCTTCGGAATATCACAACAGATGATTCTGATTCCTAAGACAAATGAGAAGACGATGTGTGAAGGCGTTAACCTGTAAGTGCCCTCAAAATAGAGAGCGCATACTTGAAATTCCTCAAGCCATCTCCTGTTATTAATGACAGTTGAACAGTATTCTTAAATACTGCTGTACAGTCTTCGTAGTCCCTTGTGATGGCCGATGGAGTCCTCTTTTCATAGAGGGCCGGCATTTCCGTAAGCGGAGGACTGGCCACTTTGCGCTCCTCATTCACTTCCCTGTGAAGCCCCCAGAGCCAGGCTCTCGCTTCCTCGCGATTTACGGCGTTTTCTATACGATGCGCCAAGCGCCAGCGCTTGTAGTGGCCCCTACACTTCGCACAGGGAATGACGTGCTCCACGGATTTCAGGAAATTGGTCCACGCCCGAATTTCATCTGTAATGAGAATTATGCTGGTCTGTTTTCCTAGCCGTTCAGCCAAACTATGTAGTAGTCTCCAGAGGGGAGGCCCCCACACGTCGGGATTTGCCATTGCTGAAAAATAGGGAGAAATCTTTAGCCTTGGGTCCTTAGACAAAAATTGCCAAGAAATTCACCCCTAGTCCCAATTCCAACCACCATGAAACAAATCGGCATCCAGAAAATCTTCTGGGAATCATTTGAATTCGCAGTCTCAACCCAGGCCAAGCGCCTCGCAAGAGACATCGCCGATGCCCTCGGCCAGGACGCGGCCCCCCTAATCGCCGAAATTCAGAATGACAAAATCGGCGTCTATCTCTTTGAGGACTCGGGACTAGAAGACACCGATTTATCGGAAATGCGGTGTGGGCATACGATGCCTGTGTCAGATGTACCGGCCCTAAGAACGCCCTGTATGGAACCTGTTGTATGGTCCACGAATCCCGTAGCCCGTCCTGGTGCCTGCCTGTACCACTGTGTAAATCCGGAGCCGAGAGACCCCGCTTGGAAGAGTTTCACCGCCTGGGAACACGAAGGGGAGAGGTACTATATCAATACCGAAGATGGAAGCATACATGGACCACCCCCTATAAAGACGGCGAAACCTGGCCCCGTCATTGGCTTTGTAGATTCTGAGACGGCATTTGAAGATGAACCCGAAGTATGTCGTGTGACTGTGAAAAAGGTTGAGATAGATGGGAGACCCCTCTATCTTGACCCTTCAAATGATAGAGTCTATGACCTGAAATTCATCGCGATTGGACGATTCAATCGCGCTGAGAATATATTAGAGGCCGAGTCAGCGTCGCTCGTAGGCTAACGCACGAGTCAGCGTCGCTCGTAGGCTAAGGCACGAGTCAGCGTCGCTCGTAGGCTAACGCACGAGTCAGCGTCCACATCCCTTCGGCCGAGCAGTTCTCCCGCCACCAGCCAAAGCACGCCGCCGACATGACCTCCCAGTCGCCAGCCGACATCGCCCCAATCTTCGCCTTAATCTCGGCAGGCCCCTTCACGCGCAAATAGTGCACCCCCTCCACCGGCGCCACCGCATACGAATCCATGTCCACCTCTGGAGCCACGACCGGCACACAGCCCATCGCCATACACTCAATCTCGCGGTGGCACTTTTTTCCGTAGCCAGCCAGGCAGAGCCCAAAGCGGGCATTCTGGAGGCGCCGTAAATACTCCTCGTGCGTGTACGGATACTTCTCTCGCGGCGAAGTCAAATGGACAAAGTCCGAACATCCCGCCGCCCACTCGGCCCCTCCCCGATTCCGCATCTGTATCGCATTCTCCGAACGCCCATAAAATACCACAGAGTGTTCGCGCTCCTCGTACGGGCGGCGTACCTCCTTGGCCAAGTCCTCCACCAGGCGCGGGCGACGAGGCCAGAAAGTCCAAGGCGTGGCATTCGGAGCCAGCCTCGGATTCGGGTTTCCAAAGAGCCCCCGCTTCCACGCCAATTCCTTAGAGGCATGGAGCCATTCCATGGTGGGCCGGTCGTACAGGAGGACCTCCCCAACACCCCCCAGCCACACCTGTTGAACCCCCTCCACCTCCTTCACCGTGACGTACCCGCGCTCGGCCCAGATCCGGACCATTTCACGAAAGGAGTCGCCGGCGTGTGCGAAGAATCCTGTAGTATTCTTGGAGGGCATCGTAATCTCTGTGGAGGGCACGAGGGGCATAGGAACAGCAGGAGGCTTCACGAATTCCTTTATGTACTGACCCACCACCATGGCCACGGTTGCGGCATCCTTGGCATTCTGAGGAGCCCGGCGAGGCACTCCATGTAGAAAATGCGTGACCTTGGAAACATGGCAGAACTGCTGAATGTCAATGCTGGGGTCCGACTCCACCTGTATCTCAAACACGAACGATTTACAGGAGAGTAGCCAGGCCCCGTAGAGCGCGGAAGCCCCCGTAAACGACACGACGCCGAGGGCTCCATGTAGTTCCTCAATCATCTCCGACACCGGCGTGTTGGAGACGATGGCCTCGCACACGAACTCATCCCCGAGTTCCTTCTGAACGGCCACCACGAATCCCTGCGTAATCCACGCCGGGTCCATCAGAAATACAATCCGATTCGTGGGCGTGTTCTTCCAGGGGACGACCATGTTCTTCCGGAGAGTGGCGATCTCAACAGAGGTCGGCATGTCCTTCAGACCGGGCTGGGGATACCAGACGTGCGCCGTTCTACAGAAGGCCTGAAAGCCGGCTTCGCGAGAGAGGACGGGGACCTCGGCCCGATGCCAGGAAAATACCTGTAGAACCTCCTTCGTTGGCGGCAGATCCGTTCCGAGGAATTCGCCGGCCCCGAACTTGCTACGGAGGTAGAGAATTTTCCCGAGATAGCGGGCCATGTAGAGCCAGGGATCATTCGCTACAGAGTCGGGACAGAATGCCACGAGCGCCGTATCAATATCCACACAGGGAGTGAGGACGCTCATTTCGGTTTCGGACCATCTGTCGGACACGGCCTCCGACTTTCCAATAAGGATGGAATTATACGTGTGAAGCAGACCGTCCTTCGTCTGTTTGATATTTTCATAGGTGAAGAGGGGAATCTCTCGCTCTCCGATGAAGACCCCGCTGTCCTTGAACTCCTTGTGCTTCTTGCCGATCATTGCCTGAAAGGTGGTCCCTTCCAGGGGCGGACGAAACGCGCCCTCCTTGATCACTTCAAAGGGGGTACCAGGAAGGGCGAGCTCGGGTTTCAGGTCGTGGATCCCTGTGGGTGTCAGATACATGATGGCGGGCCGGTAGATAATATCGGTTGGCTCGTACGTTCTGTACTCACTGGTATGGAGGTGGTGCGTAATCAGCGTCATACAGGGATTCGCCACGCTGAACTTCTGTTTCAGCATTTCAATGTTGACCACGTTGTCGCAACCATTCTGGCCGAAGCGAATGTCCATGTCGGTCCAATTCCAGGTCCGGTCCTTCACGGAATTGGAGTCTACGACCCAGGTGTCCTGGCTGTCATCGCGGGGTCCGAAGAGTTTGGGGGCCTGGCTACGGTCCTCTTGTTCGTCCCAGCGCAACAACGACAGGAAGGTGTCCTTCATGGAAACGGACCACAGGAGACGCCAGGAGTCGTCCAGATAGATGTCGGAATTCGCCACAACTACGAGAGAGTCGCGAGGAATCTTCTCCAGAATATACTGGAAGACGTGCTTGAAATTCAGGCGTTCTCCGATGACGTGCGGTTGGATCTTGTCGGATTTTACAGGGAGTTCGTGGATCTTCTCGTTCAGAAGGACGATATGGTCAATATAGGGGCATTCTGCGTTTTTCTGTAGGCATTCTACGATTTCCTTGGCGCGCCGACTCTTCGGAGGAACATAGTACTGTGTTATGAAGTAGAGCGGTCTCGGCGGTACGAGGACGGTTTCCAAGGTTAAGCCATGTTGGGCGGCGACCGAGTGATGGCTATTATTCTCAACAGGAAAGCTGCGTTTGTACTGGAGAACGAGGGACACGACGACGCGGGCGTCGGCCTCGGTGGAATCCCACGGCTTCTCTAGCATCGGATAGAGTTGGATCAGATCTTCCAGACAGAGCATGTTGGGGACACCTAGGGCCTCCATCGTGTCGTATCCGATGTCTGTGAGAAGCGACTTTGTAACGGCGAAGACGCGGACCGTCTTGTATTTTCCTGTGAGAATCCATTCCTTGGCCTTGGTCTGGTCACCGAGAAGAATACATATGTCTACTTCTGTGCCTCCAGCCGTGACGGTGTTGTAGGCTTCCACCGTGCTGACGCCGACGTCGTAGCGATTCCATGCCGCGGTCGACTCCTCACCTTTTCTCGGTGACTCCTCACCTTGGACCCAGACCAACGTCTTCGCATCGCGCCACACACACCCTTCTGACTTTAGAATACGGATCTGTTTACCATTCCGCGGATGTCTAGCAATTCCGATCATCTTATATGAAGTCTGCGCCAGAGATTTAAACCCGCATTTATTAGGATGTCAGTATCTAATCAACAAAAACAGGGCGACGGTGATTCAGCAGCCGAGCCTAGCACGGACCCCTCGGTCCATCTAAATTGGTCCTCTGAGATTGACAACCTTCTCGCGAGTTGGTGCGACAACGCGAAATGTTTTGAGTGGATGCACACAGAATCATACTCTGTCTATGAGAGGCGCTCTAGGTATTTTATGATTACGATTAACTGCCTCACAGCAGTATCCGGTGTTTCTAACGTAATTGCTGGGAGTTATAACATAAATGGATTTCAAGTGGCCTGGATTTTTGGTGGAATCAGTGTGGCCGCCTCCACTTTGAACATGCTTCAAGACAAACTGGCCTACCAAGTTAGTGCCCAGACTCACAAGACGTTGGCTTCTAACTGGGCATCAATTCGTCTAAAAATAGAGGAAGTCATTACACTCCCCTATTCGGGCCGCCGTGACTGTAAAACGTTCCTACGTTACATTAAGGCCGATATTAATAAGGCTACAATGGATGGTAGTTCTATAATTCCGAAAAATATACGCGATGCCTGTTATAAGAAATTCAGTTCTGTACATAAATTTGATATTCCTGATGTGTGCGGATTTATGGAACATACTAAAATTTATATGGCCTCGGCGGTAACACCGTACACTCCTCCTTCTTCACAGGGGCTTCTAGTGAATTAGGTCTGGGAGGGCAAATGTAGATACCCAGGCACCATCAATTTCACACTCACATTCAATCCATCCATTTGATGTTCTTCTTGTTGGATTACACGCCCGATGATGTTCCATAGAAAATGCGCTAATACTCCGATAATTTCCTGTCTCGTGAACTATGATATCCTGTTGAGAGTCGTAAGTACCAGTCCATACATAATCATTAAACCTGTGACGGATACGCTGGCCATTTATGAAACAGCGCTTCATCTCACGGCATCCACGTTGAGTATCATCGGTCACTTCCACCTCTTCTACAGTGGTGTCAAATGGTTGTATCCAATTTTCTCCTTCAACTAATCTGAAAATATACTTTGCCTTTTCAGGAGTTATTGAGAAAAATTCGCGCCCAGTATGGACTCTTGTAGCAAATTGCTCCAAAAGTCCATGAATTTGTTCCTCCTTTTCTTTCGGCTTGGCCACCTTCTTTGCGAATTCAATCTTATAATCTGGAATATGCCAAGTACAGGAATTTGCCTCTCGCAACCGATCAGTGGGAACCCTCCCTTCCTTCCAGACACAGCCGATTTTACACAGACCAGGATAAGACGGTGAAGTCATACAGTAGATGTAACCAGTGTCATCGGACATTTTCCTATAATTGAACCGTGCGTAATCTTTAGCCTTTCGGTTTATGGCAGTGCTCACATTCATCGTAGTCACAATTCATACACGCATAAAATGAACCTGGTTCCGATTTACAGATATCGCAGTAGTGTTCTGGACGTGAAACGAGGGTAACCGACAATTCATGCTCACATTTATAAATACAAACCTCACAATAGGGTTCGTCATTCACCCAACTTTCTTGTGTAACTTCAACGATTATTTCACCACATGTGTTACAATGTAGCATACAATCTACACAAAAAAGTTCTTCTTCTCCATCCGTCATAACTGTCGGAACCAGTCCTACAATTACATACACCGTCCTACATCTAAAACACGGGATTCTTTCGTTTTCGTAGCATTCCGTACAACAGGGAAGATATTCGCCCATATGATCCAATCCTCCGTTGGATTCAGGATCTTTTATATAGAACATTTTTTCTCTATCCGTTAATTTAATTTCGCAATTCACACAACTTCTAACTAAATCTTTTATCATAAAAATCAATTCAGCCTTAGTTCTACAAGAATAATTTCGTTTGCCTTTTGTCTTACATATTTGACGAAGTTGTTTTACAGTATGATTCGCATATTCCATTTACTCAGTCTTAGTCGGCAATCTTTAGACAAGTCGGGTTAAGAAACTATCACAAAATACTAGTAAGAATGTCACGGTTAAATTGGAAAGATCCTATATATAATGGTGAATCACTTAATTATATATTTTGTAGTTACAAAATGGAGGGAAAGACACTTGATGAAATAACAGGGTTATTTGTTTTATTAACCGGTATTGAACATAAAAAATTAGTAGGTTCGTTAAGATTAGTAAATATGCGTCACGAATGGCTTGTAAATGGTTGGGGCGATTCTCATAGTATCTATAAAGTAGCAAAAAAATCTTATATAGATGAGTATTTGAAACTTGAAGGAGAAGTTCACGATAGTATTACACAAGTTATACGAAATTTTTATGGTGGTGAATATTTTCCCGACTAAAGACAAGCACCCTTCTCATACCAAATGGACAACACACGATGCGCCATCCTTGTGAATTCCACGCCGGCCTATTTCTATATCCTTCCGCTCTTCTTCAAACTTCTTCGGCGCTACGCCCCTGGGCTTCGTTGGGACGTCATTCTCGCCACGGAGGCGCCAGACCATTCCATTTGTAAGCAGGTTGAGCGCGATTCGGCCGTAAAAATCGTGGTGATTCCCGAGGAATCCAAGGGGTTTCTAGACAGTCGTCTCGCCGCGCTAAAGCAGATTGTCCTAGACTACGATTACTGTCTTCCTCTCCAGGACGACTTCCTCCTGGAAATGCCGATGGATCTGGGAGCATTTGCGAACATCATCGCATATATGGACGCCCACATGTCTGTCGTTTCAGCCCGCTGTATGCCGTGCCCTGGCCCGAGCGAAGATTCGGAGTACGCGCTTCCAGGATGGAAGACGATCACGAAAAAAACGGACCCGTTCGGATTCACCTTTCAGGCCACTCTGTGGAAGATGCGCCCTCTGCTCGCCTGGTATGGCAGAATCTGTGGCAAACTAGAGGCCGTCGCGCCCGAAAAGCGGAAGACTGTTGAACTCAGGGAAAATATCGCCGAGAACGCGATAGGCCAGGAGGAATTCTGGACCTGGTCCGACGAAAAAGACTACGAGCATGTCGCATATGAGCGCGCCGGTCCGTGGCCGAACGCCGTCTACCTGAGCCCCTTTCCTTATCGCCCTACCGCCATTGTGCGGGGAAGGTTGGAGCAGTGGGTCCAGGAACTCGCCAAGCGCGAAGGAATCACCTGTGGAACATAGAGGCCTCTTTCAGAACGATTTCAATGTCCTCCAGAAAGTCGGCATCAAGTGAGAAATTCTTCACGAGGGGCAGGAGACTGAGATGAAGAACCTCGGGGCGTGGGACCACATCGGTCCGCCTGTTGAGAACAAGGTCGGTAACGTTCTTCGGGAAGGCCTTGTAGAGGGGAGAGTGACCCACCTTTCTTTTTACAATTTCAATCATTTCCTGTAAATCATTGAAATTGTAAACAATCATTACATATGAAGCAATACAGTGAAGCCCACGAGGCGGAAGGCTGGCAGTCAACTTACTGACTAGAGCGGACGGAACCGTATCCAGTCCAAAGAGCTCCTCAACCGTCTCGCGAATGGCCGTTTCCATGTAGGTCTCGCCCCCCTCGCGCTTTCCCCCAATTCCACTCACTGTTGGACAGGTATGATCTTTCTGATATCCGGCGAGAACATGGGTGCCGCTGGTAAAGATACAGCCGGCCGATTTGAACATCGGAATCACAGGGAACTCGGGTTGGGCTAGGCGGAAACATGCGAACATCGGGTCTAAAATACTGAATCGGCCGAATGGAACTCAAATTTATATTCCAGGCGACGTAACAATATTGCTCACGCGCAAGAAAAGTCCATTCTGACTGAAAACATTGTTTACAACCGTCGGTGTCACGAATCCAATGTTGGGACTGGCCGTCATCTGGTCTCTGTATAAACAGGACGACATAACATGCCACACCTGTAGCGTAGTTGACAGAGGAAGATTGCTCCCCACGTAACTGGAAAGCGAATACGGATTTATCGTCATTCTCACGGAATCCGAAAAATAGTTTGAACCAGGGGTGTAATAGAACTGCCCGCTGTTCACACCTGCCATAAAGCCAGTGCTAAAATAAATGGTGGACTGTAGAACCTGCTGAGAATTCATGTAGCGTACATTACTGCTTTCAGGAAGAATGTACGTACTGGAACCGCTGGTCAATTGAATGTATGAGGTAATCTGTTTTATCACCGTCTGATTATTTGGTAGGGTCGTCTGAGGAGGGGTCGGATAGGCAAATCCAGGATTTACCATCATAGGAAATTGGAAATTCGGATAGTATTCTACTGACATCGTTGTCCGCCTGCTATCCGTATTCACATAGTTTGCTATATGCGAACCATCAAACAGAATAGAACTGAAAAATACGTCATTGCTTCCAGCAGTAACGTTCGTAGAAGGGAATCCCAGTGTTGGGTACTGATTCGTGAAAGAAATGGAACTAGTGAAACTCTGGCTAGGAAGTAGCCCGTTCGCAGTAGAGAAAGAACTGAACGACATCTTCGGATTGTTTAACATCTGGCCGTTGAGAGTGGAGTATCCAGCCGATGTGAACGAACTGATTCCGACATAGACTGCCTGGGAATTATTCACAGTGGAAAAAATGATATCATTCAGCCCATAAAAACGTATTGTGGATTGTAGTGAGGTGGAACTGATTACGGCGGGATTCGGTACGACGATCGTATCGGTAACAAAGGGTACCGAGCCATTATTAATCATAATGGGAGGGAATGCGAGGGACAACATCAAACTGCTCGTAAGCGGGTCAATACGCGATGTAAATGTACTCTGAATCGCCGACGTGCTGATAAGAATCGTGTTGTTGCTCAAATCGGCCGAAAAGGTGGATCCATCGCCCGCTTGTAGAGTCTTGAAGGAGGAAACAGGAAATATGGAACTGATGTTGTCCCAGCGAGTAGAGCCCCCGCCATTTGAAATTAGAAGATACGACGGAGGAATTGTGGAATTATCGTTCGTTTTTACAAAGATATCGCCCACCTGTAGGCGAGCAATACTGGCAGACTGCGATGCCGAAGCCATTCTTATTAGTACAAAGAAACATCTGCGGGTTTTCGCACGTTCTGCGGGAGAAAACAGGTACTTTAAAACTCCGATCGTCTTCAGAATAGAAAATGGCTTCCCCTGTAAAGATTGTTCTTTTGGCGATGGTCAAGAATGAGGAAAAGAACATTCTGCGACTGTTCAATTCCGTAAAACAGTGGATTGACGGAATTGTTCTATGCGACACGGGTTCCACAGATTCTACAGTCAAGTTGGCCAAGACACTCATAGAGGATATGAAATTGCCCGGTAGAATCTACCAATACCCCTGGGAGAATTTCGGAAAGAGCCGAACAAAGAGTTTCCAGTGTTTTCGGGACTGGGTCTCAAGATATACGACATGGGACGCCACGAAGGTCTTCGCCCTCGCTCTAGATGCCGACATGATTTTGACGGAGGAGGGCGACCTCCACAAGAAACTGGAGATCTTGTCACCGAATGCGAGCGGGGCCTGCCTCCAGCAACAGAATGGTTCCATTATTTACTATAATACTCGTCTCCTTCGTGCTTCCGATTCATGGAAGTCCACGGGCCCCACGCACGAATATTGGGAGTGTGATGGCAAGTCTGCTGAGAACTTCTCGTCGCCTACCATTACGGATATTGGAGACGGCGGGTGCAAGGACGACAAATTCACTCGCGATGCCCAGATGTTGGAGGACGATCTGAAGGATAATCCGACGAATGTTCGCACGCTCTTCTATCTTGGACAGACGTACATGTCTCTCGGAGATAATCAAAAGGCGATTGATTACTTGACGAGGCGCATTGACCTCGGGGGGTGGGAAGAGGAAATCTACATCGCCCACCTCTATAAGGGCGATTGTCTGAAGTATCTGGGGAAGCCTACAGAGGCCAGCGAGGAATGGCTGAAGGCCTGGCAACTTCGTAATCATCGTACGGAGGCCGCCGCCCGCCTCATTACTCACTATCGCGCCATGCCCAAGATGAACTTTATCGCGTACACATATTTGGAGAAACTCATCCAGATACAGCTGGGGCAGACGGTGGAGGGTCATGCCCTCTGGAAGCCGGCTACGAACACGGATGTTCTGTTCGTGAGCCACAGTGATATGAAGTATCTGGTGTGGGAGGAACTCGGAATCATCGGATTCTATGTGGGGCGTATGGAGGGGGCGCAATTCCGCATGGACAAGATTGCCCTTAGCCCGCACCTTGATTTCAATCAGCGGAATCGCATTATTGACCTGTATCAGTGGTACAAGTGGACGCTCCCTCTCACGCAGAAGGTGAAGATTGAGATTTCTCGGGATGACATGGGGTGGCTCAGCGAGGGGTGCTGGCAGGCATTCAATCCGTCTATTCGGAAGGATGGTGATCGGTACGTGGTCAATCTTCGTCATGCGAACTACGAGACGAAGGACGCGAATCACTATGTCTACAGGGGCCACGATGGCTACATCATCACGCGCAACATTATTGCTGACCTGAACGACAACTTCCAGGTTCTCAAGGATCGGCGGCCCCCCTTTGAGATCAGCATTCCGTCGCAGTACGTGGTGAATAAGACGACAAATATTCACGGAATTGAGGATTGCCGATGGCTGGGGCAGAACAGTCTGATTGGCACGACGAGACAATTCAACAGCAATGATACGAACCGCATGATTCGTGTGGATGTTGATTACAAGTCGCGAGCGGTGGTGCGCCTGAAGCCCCTGGTGGCCCCTGTGGCGCACGAGGACAGGGAGTGCCAGAAGAACTGGCTACCGTTCGTGACGAATGGGACGGAACTCTTCGTGTATCGGATCAATCCTTTCATTATCTGTAAGATGAATAATGAGAAGGTGGTGGAGTGGAAGCCCAGCGGCGATTTCACGTTTGATGGCCTGCGCGGATCGGCCGCGCCGGTTCCTTGGAAGTCTAGCAACCATCCTAAGGAGGCGTGGGTGATGGTTGTGCATTTCTCGTACTATGGTGGGGGCAGTTCCTCGGGGGGCGGGCGCAAGTACTATCACCGCTTCCTGACCCTGGGCGAGGACCTCATTCCGTCGCGCATTTCCAAGATCTTCGTTTCGGGCAATGAGCCTGTTCAGTATGTGGCCGGTCTGTGCGAGTCGGTGATTCCTGGGCGCTATGTTTTGACGATGGGTGTGGATGATTCACAGGCGTGGGCCCTGGAGACGGAGGGGGCCGAGATTGAGCGTTCGCTGATCCATGTTCTTTAGAGTGGCTCTGGTCACCACCCTGTAAACTAGAAATTCAGTGATTTTTCAAATCAACCGATTTCTAGAAAGTTCCAATAGTTACTATTAGGGCGCCGCCAGACGTATAATCACTAGAAGTAGTTATAAGTTCTACTTGTAAGTATTGTGGAGACGGCAGTGTTGGGTCAATCAAATTGGAAACATTCAAAAGTCTGTATAGTCCGCCTGAAGTAGGATAATTTATCGTAGCAAAAATGGTACCACTCGCACCAGTTAGAGGAGTTGTTGTATTATATAAATTCAATACCAATCCTGTATTACTACTTACAGCGTCCGAATAATACATTGTTATATTAACAACGGTTGTTATTTGACTAAAAGGTATGCTTAATACCGTTGAACTGGGAGAAGATACCTGTCCAGGCAAAAGGTAGTATGTAGTGCTGCTACTTGGCATTGATGTTATAATGAAATGTGTTGTACTAACCGGTACAAGTAATTTTCTATCTCCAACACTGGGGAGGACATAACGGGTGGCGATGGCATTTACAGAAGCACCATTCGCAAGAGCCGTTGCAGAGGCATTCAATGTCCACGTGCCTGCATCAATGCTGCTAAACACATTTCCGCTAGCATCGCCAGCAAACCAGGAAGAACCGTTCCAGGCAATTGTTGTTACCGAGCTCATACCTGTAGTAGAAATGGAATTCCAGGAGGTAGCATCGGCAGAATATGCGAGAACGGTTGTCCCGCCTGAACCTCCTGCTATCCATAGAGAACCATTCCAAGCAACCGCCTGACATTGACCAGTTAAAGTAGTTTGATTAGAGTTGGTCCAGTTGATACCATCGGATGAATAGGCAATAACTGCCACGCCCGAATTACCACCACCTGCAACCCATAGTAATCCATTCCAAGCAACAGCAAAACAGTCGCCTGTAATAATAGGATTCGGAGAAGCACTCCAGTTGATCCCATCGTAGGAATAGGCAAGAGTATTTCCTCCACTACCACCCGCCACCCATAGAACACCATTCCAAGCAACAGCAAGGCAGGAACCACTAAAAATACTGTTTCCGTTCGCAGAGGCGAACCAGGTTACACCGTTATAAGAATAAGCGAGTACGTTTGTCCCGCTGCCTCCCGCAACCCACATAGACCCGCTCCAGGCAACCGCATTACATTGACTACTGAAAATACTTTGATTGGAGTTTGTCCAATTGATACCATCGGATGAATAGCCAATCGTCGCTGTATTGTAAATAGACGTCCCCCCAATAAGCCAGATCTGTCCATTCCAAGCAACCGCTTTGGGGATACCAGTGCTAGGACCGCCAAAAACGCCATCTCCTGAAGAAGAGTTCAACCAGCTAGTTCCGTCATACGTGTACATAACGATTGAAGTGCTGTTCGCACTATTGACTCCAATCATGAAGTTCTCTGTCAGAACGGTCCCTACACCAGCTGCGCCAGTATAGCCAGTATCACCAGTAAAGCCAGTATCACCTGTAGAACCCGTCGCACTTGCTGTTCCAGCAGTACCAGTGAAACCAGTTGCCCCAGTGAATCCGGTGAATCCTGTAGAACCCGTAAAGCCAGTGGCTCCAGTGAATCCGGTAAATCCTGTAGAACCCGTCGCACTTGCTGTTCCAGCAGTACCAGTGAAACCAGTGGCCCCAGTGAATCCGGTAAATCCTGTAAAACCAGTAAAGCCAGTAAAGCCCGTGAACCCCGTGGCCCCTGTAGAACCTGTCGTACTTGCTGTTCCAGCAGTACCAGTGAAACCAGTAAAGCCAGTCGCCCCGGTAAATCCGGTAAAACCAGTAAAGCCAGTAAAGCCGGCAGCCCCAGTGAAACCCGTAAATCCGGTAAATCCAGTTGACCCAGTAAAGCCAGTAAAGCCGGCAGCACCAGTGAAACCAGTGGCCCCAGTAAAGCCAGTATCACCTATAGAACCAGTATCACCAGTGGCCCCCGTAAACCCCGTAAACCCCGTGGCCCCAGTAGCACCAGTAAACCCCGTGGCCCCAGTAGCACCAGTTGCCGAAGCCGTTCCAGGAATACCGGCAGAACCTGTGTAGCCAGTGCTACCTGTAAACCCTGTAGAGCCAGTATCGACAGCATATCCAGGAATACCAGTATCACCGGTGAATCCAGTTGTACCACTAGACCCTGTAGAACCCGTCGCACTCGCTGTGCCAGGAGAACCGGTAAACCCCGTGAATCCAGTTGCTCCCGTAAACCCTGTGTTACCTGCCGATGAGACAAGAGAGGAAATAATCGTGCGATTTGCCAAAGCATTTATTCTGCTGAAACCTAGACCAGTTACTCCTGTCCAAGTGATTCCGTCAGTACTACGTCCAACTAAACCAGTAATACCGTCGCCCATAATCCAGTAGTTTCCGTTCCACGTTACCGCGCTACCCCGATTTAAAATTACAGCATCTCCACTTGTTGTAGTAGACCAAGTTAGTCCAGTCGTAGAGTATAGTACTTGACGCGCTCCCTGTCCTCCAGCAACCCAAACAGAGCCATTATAGCCCAGAGAATAACATCCGCCAGTAAAACGATTTAGTGCTGTTCCTGTCCAAGTAATACCATCGCTAGAGTATCCTGTAGTTTTGTTACCATTGCCTCCTGCCACCCATAGTCCTCCACCCCAGGCCACAACAAAACAATTTGACGTGAACATCGCGTTTCCAGAAGTGGAAGCCGTCCAGGTAATTCCGTCAGCCGAATAAGCAAAACGATTCGTGCCACTTCCTCCTGCCACCCACCGAATTCCGTTCCAAGCAACGGTGTTACATTGTGTGGTGATAACCCCATTACCGGATGTGGAGGCCGTCCAAGTTGAACCATTTGCCGAATATGCCATGGTGTTTGTGCCGATACCACCCGCCACCCAAAGAGCCCCGTTCCAGGCCAAGCCGTAACACGCTGTGCTAAAAGGACTCGTCACAGAAGTCCAATAAATTCCATCGGGCGAACTATACAGCGTATTTGTAGTGCCTGTTCCTGTCGCCCCCGCCAACCAGATCAGTCCGTTCCAAGCAACCGCGTTGAAATTCGTGGCGGTTATGCTAGGAACGGTCGGGCTTGTAACCCACGTGAAAGAATCATACGAATACGAAATCAACGGAACACTTCCAAGCGAACTTCCCCCGATGACAATGAAGTTGCTTGACAGGGTAGTGGAACCAGCCACGCCAGTAAATCCAGTGGATCCCGTAAATCCGGTCGCCCCCGTAAATCCAGTAAACCCAGTAAATCCAGTAGCCCCCGTAAATCCAGTAGACCCACTCGCTCCAGTATTGGAGGCAACTCCCGCCGCCCCTGTAAAGCCAGTAGCCCCCGTAAATCCAGTAACCCCCGTAAATCCAGTAAATCCGGTGAATCCAGTAGCTCCCGTGAATCCTGTTGTCCCAGAATCGCCGGTTGAACCTGTCATCGAAGCAGACCCAGCAGCGCCAGTGAATCCTGTGGCCCCAGTGAATCCAGTTGTCCCTATAGAGCCAGTGTACCCTGTTGAGCCAACACCTACCCAGGAAGGCACGCCGGTGACGGAATTATATGTCCCCCCATTCGGTATAATTATTGAACCAGGATTCCAGCGTAAAGAAGATGACGCGCCGTTAATATCAAGAACCGCAATAACTATCGCATCAACTGTTAAGTTAGTAGCCGACGTTGTAAATGTGGTAAGAGCAGTCGTAGTAGAACCTTTTGGAGCAAGACAGTATAGTGCAGTACCTTGGGACATAGTAACTCCACCAGTATTTGAAGCTACTGTAAAATAACTTGGGGTTGTTGTAGTGGAACCAGAAAATTCAGGATTCACCGCATTAATATAGATTGTTCCTGACCATGTTACTTTACCACTGCTAGATACATTCCATGCGGCACTTCCTCCTCCAGTCATAGTAAATCCGAATCCCATTTTCAACATAGAACTATTTACCGCTTCAGGTTGATTATAACTTCCGTACTGTGAAATAATTGTATTGCCAGGAGCCCATTTCAAACTCGGTGTTGGACCACCGCTATCATCCCTTGAACACAAGAAAATCCAACCTGATTGTGCGGAAGAATTTGCCGATGAAGCGGATACAAGCTGTGAATAACTTGATATATCTGTAAACGCATAAGGAGGCCCTGTAGTTCCTGTAGGATTATAATAGAGTGCCTGTCCTGACCCTATAACTTTCGTAGCAGGAGAAATTGTAAAGTATCCACCCGTTCCAAGGGTATTATTAATAGGACCAACCGTGATTGTACTCGTCCATGATACATAGGTAGTTGCACCACTACCTGTAAACGAAATTGTTCCTCCACCTTTTATGACTGAATTCGCCACCATGGTGTCATTATTTGCTCCTCCGCTAGAAAGCCATGAACATACTCCAGTTACGGAATTGTATGTAGATGTTGACCACACTCCACCACTCTGTGTTGGAGCAGGAATTGTAATATTTCCAGGATTCCAACGTAAGGCAGAGATAGTAAAAGCAGGTTCTAAACCTGTATTTGGTACTGTACCACATATAAAAATGTATGTTGGGTCAATTGGTGGGAATGAGACCGCCGTACTACTTATTATTTTCAAATAACTTGAATTATACGTGCCACCCGCTGTGCCTTTAGGGGGGGCATAGTATAGCGAGTATCCAGGTGAAAGATTGCTTCCAAAACCACCAATTACACTACCAGCAGGAATATAATAATATATGGGATACGAAACAAAAGGTGTATTAACAGTTTCTTCTGACAAAGACTGTATATAAATGGGAGCACTCCAGGTTAATTCTGGTCTGCTAAAAGTATTATTATACGTCCAAGTAACAGTACCTCCTCCAACCACATTTACTGACTTTGTCGCCGCTAACAAGGAGGAACTTCCCAGACTCGACGAAAGAAAATAACCATACTGATTAATATACGTCTTTCCAGGATTCCAGTACAGGGTTTTTTCTGCTGTAAACGCCGACGTACAAACTAAGACCCAATTCGCCTGTACGAAGTTATTCGTGTCATAATAATTTACAGTTTGGAACGAGATTTGATTCGGTGTTCCACCAAGTGTAAGTACAGCGTACAGTGATTGACCCGCATTGAGTGCTTGGGAGTAACTGGGTGTCGTCGTTTGAAAATAACCATACTGTGCTAACTGCTGGTTCAAAGGAGCAATTGTGATGTAGTCTGTCCAAGAAACCGTGCTACCATCCCACTTTACAGTACCCCCACCAAAAATATTTAAATTCGCGTTCATCGTATCATAATTCGTCATTCCTGTGGGCCCCGTTGGCCCCGTTGGCCCTGTTGGCCCCGTTGTCCCTGTCATTCCTGTGTTCCCTGTTGGTCCCGTACCGGTCGGTCCAGTCACTCCCTGGTTTCCCTGTGGTCCCGCTCGCCCTGTGGGTCCTGTCCGACCTGTGTAACCCGTCCAACCCGTGGGACCAGTAGGTCCATGTAGTCCCGAATAGACGAGCGAATTCCAGGCAGTCGCACCGTCCCCGATTTTGAACAGGTTCGTATCAGTTTCTATAGCCATTTCTCCAACGGCCAGGACCGGATTGGAACTGAACCATTCGGCCGCCGTACCCCTTCTAAATTGTATCTGAACATATGGCATTCCTCTATATACCCAAAATATATGTTGGAATTTACTCCAGACGAATATCGGCGGCCTGAACGTAATTGCTCAGAAAATTCTGGACCGTGACCTGCGGAATTAGGAACCCGTTCGGAAACGCCGAAGGATCGCGAACAGAGAGCAGCATCTGTGCGAAGAGAATCTTGGAACCAGTTACGGAGAAATACTGCGTATACGTGTAATCTGGAGGCTGTATGGTGTTTCGCCCGTCGTTGGAGCCTGTCAGCATTGAATTCACGTTCGGATCCTCCACAGTAAACCAGACATAGCAGACGGTGGGATTCGCCAACCCGTACTTTTGATTTACCCAATATGATCCCCTGCGTCCCTGGTTCGTAGTCGTGTAGGTCCCGTTGAAATTCGCGTTGGAACCGAAGGGAGAACCGAACATACCCATCGTGCCGGCATTGTCCCATTGTATGGTTCCTGCCGTGACGTAGGCGAGCCCGACCTGCGGCCAGACGTTCGGCTGACTGAGAAAGTAGCCGGATCCGGCTCCGCCCGACAGGGTGCCATACGTTATATTGGAGGCCGTCCGCGCACCTTCTATAGAGACGAAATTTCCCACGTTCCACATGCTGTATCCCCCCGTATTAATGGTAGAGGCCGTTCCATCAAAGAGATAATTATAGCAATTCGTTATCGATGTCTGCGCGATTGAAGACGCGCTAGCCCCGTGCCAATTCGAGAAGGATCCGAGATCCACCGCGTCAAACGGAGGCAGGTGCGAGCGACCGTAGCCGTACAGACCACTTAGTGTCATAAAGAGAGGCATATTTCCTAGTACGGCCTGCTATAAAAGTGGCCTAGCCTAGCCGAAACCGCCTAGCCTAGCCGAAACTTGCCAATTGCGAAAGGGCAATCCACACCGCCCCAGTGTAGTACAGAGTGAACGACTGTATTTCCGTGCGCAAGGCGTTCACCGGCGACACAAAGGCGTTCGGCCACAACATCGTCTGAGGCACCCCATTAATTCGCAGGGCGCTCGCATAGAAGGGTGTGGCCGACTGCTGTAGAATCAGTACAACCACGTAACTTCTGGCTGCCGTGGTCGGAAGATTGATTATGTTACAGGTGAAATTAGATACGATTCCAGTGTGATAGAAGATTGCTCCCGTGGTCCAGTCGTAGTTCATGACTCCTGTCGCCCCTGACACCGTATTCACACGTTCCTGGGTCTCCTGGACAAAGAGCGAACCATTAATGGTGAGAGAATTCACCACGCTGGGAGCTGGTCCAGTCATTCCCGTGGGCCCCGTATTTCCTGTCGGCCCGAGGAGCCCACCATATCCTAGACCGCCCCAGGCGGTGGTCCCGTCACCAATCTTGAATTGCTTCGTGTCCGTCTCGTAGCCCATTTCGCCCTGCGCCAAGGTCGGATTCACGGTGCTCCAATTGGATGCCGCTCCATGACGCAACTGGAGGATGATGTTCGCCCCGTTGTAGGCTCCAGAGGGCCCCGTATTCCCTGTGATACCCGCTCCACCACAATTGAAGGCAGGACCATCCGTATATGAGGTGGACGGGCCACCGCCGTCAAAGATATAGTAGGTGTTATAACCGGTAGCACCAGTCGTTCCCGTCGGACCAGTGGCCCCAGTATTTACAGCCGTTCCCGCGGGACCCGTAAACCCTGTAGGACCAGTCACACCTGTCGGCCCGCTTGGACCCGTCCAACCAGTCCAGCCCGTCACACCCGTTGGACCGGTCCAACCCGTCACCCCCGTCGGTCCAGTGGGTCCAGTCTGCCCAGTCTGACCCGTCCATCCCGTAAATCCGGTGGGCCCCGTCAAGTACCCTGTAGGTCCCGTAGCACCGGTTCTACCCGTCGAACCCGTCGGACCGGACGCGCCGGTCACGCCAGGAGGACCAATGAGGCCAGTGGCACCAGAAGGCCCCGTCGCACCAGTACTACCTACAGTGCCGCCAGGCCCCGTTTGTCCAGTCGTCCCTGTCGGGCCAGTGGCACCAGTATTCGCCGCTGTGCCAGCGGGTCCAGTCGACCCAGTCCGCCCTGTCCAACCAGTCGGTCCAGTGGATCCTGTTAGACCTGGAGGACCCTGTGCCCCCGCAACACCCTGTAGCCCTGTAAAACCCGTAGGACCAGTGACCCCCGTAAATCCGGTAGCACCTGTATTCGTAGCGGTTCCAGCGGGGCCAGTGCTCCCCGTCACGCCGGTGGCACCCGTGGCTCCAGTGGCTCCAGTCGCGCCTGTTGGTCCCGTGGCTCCAGTAACTCCAGTGAATCCAGTCGCACCGGTATTTGTGGCCGTGCCCGCAGGTCCTGTGGCTCCAGTCGTCCCTGTAGGTCCCGTGTTTCCAGTGGCCCCTGTCCATCCAGTCGGACCCGTGGTGGCCCCCGTGGGCCCTGTGGCCCCTGTCGCCCCCGTCGGTCCCGTGGCTCCAGTCGCACCAGTATTGCTCGCTGTACCAGGCACCCCAATCGCCCCAGTTGGTCCAGTCGCCCCAGTTGTGCCGGTGTTTCCAGTGACACCTGTGGCACCCGTTGCCCCAGTTGGCCCAGTTGATCCAGTCGGCCCAGCTGTCCCAGTGGGTCCTGTTCTACCCGTCGGACCTGTTGCTCCCGTTACGCCCGTGGACCCAGTCGGCCCCAACACGTAGTCAAGTTGCGTGAAACTAATGTGCGTAATCGTGTCGGAAGCCCCCAGTGCCCCTCCAAGAATATTCACCGGGCCCACCAGACCATAATAGAAATACACCTGTATGAATTGGCCAGGAAGAAGAGGAACCACCGCCGAGAATTGGACGGTGTAATTCCCATTCTGGGCTTCCACAATCGGAAAAATGTTGATAAGATTCGTCCCATTTTTCAGAATTTGTAGGGTCTCGCTCGCGCTCGTACCAGATACATAGATCGCCCCTGTCACCAGATATGTGAGAGTGTTGTTCGTGTAATTCGTCAGAGTTCCCACAGTATTGTCGTAGACCGCTGCCAGCGACCCCGCCGAAAATTCCGAATTCAAAGAATCGTAGACCACATTCGCCGCCGTGCTCACCGAGATATTCGTAGAGCAGTAATACGCGGCCGTGGGCAGATTTCCTCCGAAATAGGAGGGACCAGTTACACCTGTTGCTCCCGTGGCCCCTGTCGCCCCCGTCTTACCAGTGTACCCCGTGACGCCGGTCCAGCCAGTCACTCCAGTGGGGCCAGTGACTCCCGTCCAGCCGGTCCAGCCAGTCCAGCCTGTTGGACCCGTGTTCCCCGTCGGACCCGTGGCCCCCGTCGGTCCCGTGTAGCCCGTTGCTCCAGTATTCGTAGCCGTTCCTGCTGGACCGGTAGACCCAGTATTACCAGTGGCCCCAGTCGGTCCGGTTATTCCGGTATCACCCTTTACACCGACAGCGTCAAATGAAATCAAGAAATTCGTATTTACAATGGCAGTCGCAGATAGGCCACTAAGGAGGGTCACGGCAAATGACCAATATGAAAAATCAATAAAGTTCACCGAATCTACAGAGTAGATGTGTTCATCATAAGAGTTAAGATTTACGAGGTGTACGATACTTCCAGGACCAATCTTAGAGAAGAACCCACCCTTGGAAATTCCTAGGGCGTCTATGGAATTAATATTAACTATTCCCACGGAATTCAAATCGCTATCGTCCACCGTGAATTTCCCAATCGGTGGCGCAGCCCCTGTGGTACCGGCAAGAAGGTATCCAGATGTGTTCGCAGCAGGTCCTGTGGGGCCCGTCAGTCCAGTCCAGCCCGTGGTCCCTGTAGGCCCCGTGGACCCCGTTCTTCCTGTAGACCCTGTAGGGCCCGTGGCCCCCGTGACTCCCGTTCTTCCTGTAGCCCCTGTCATACCAGATGCTCCAGTCGGACCCGTCGTCCCTGTGCGCCCTGTTGGACCCGTTGCCCCTGTCACACCTGTTGTTCCAGATGGCCCGATTCCACCCAGGGGAGCAAAGTGAATATTTTTTATTGTGCCCCTAGGATTATTAATGGATACGTCAAGATACAGCGCATTTCCCTGCGAACGTAGAGTACTAAAAACTGCTGTCGTATTCTTGTAGTATATCACAGTTCGCCCATCATATTGTACACCAAGTTGCGTGGTGGAAATATAGCCCCCTCCAATTGTACTTTGTACGGCCCCGTTCTGAATTACACTGAGACCAGCGGCCGAATCGCACAGGAATCCGAATTGTATGTTGGAGAAATTGGTGGCCAACGACGGCACCTCGCTGAATCCTACAGCGCATGAGGCGTTCGTCTGGGCCGTCTGGAAGGTTATGAAGGCCCCTTGCCGAAACCCTTCCACCGAATAGGCGTTTGCGTCCCAAGCCTGGACTGCTGAAACCGGTTTCTGAACCGTGGCCGGGTTGACCACTGTGAGACCATTCGTGACCCATGTGAAGAGCCCCGCTGCTGCGCCAGTAGGACCGGTTCCAGAGGAATTGGACAAGGACTGGAGGGTGGACGGCAAATATGGCAGGGGAAATCCCTCGTTTGCTCCCTGTGTACTGATGACCTGAAATACGGAATTCCATGCGCGATTACCCTTTCCATCTGCGGCTTGTATGAGACCAGAAGAAATAGGGAGCTGTGTCTTTGGATTGGTTGTGTATATTAACTGTGAAAATAGGGCCGTAGCCTGACTTGGTGTTGTCATTCTCTTCTTATTGATTATAGTATATAAGTTCCATTCAATACGCTAAATCTTGTAAAATAAGTAGGAGATACTTGTAGAATGACACTAGGGGGTGGTCTATTACAACTTGTAGCACAAGGAAAACAGGATGTATATTTAACGGGAAATCCGCAAATTACTTGGTTTAAGATGGTATACCGGCGCTACACGAATTTCGCCATAGAGTCACAGTCAATTTACTTTGATGGTAATCCGGATTTCGGAAAACGACTCACCTGTCTCATTCCTCGGCGAGGCGATCTGCTGGGCCCCCTCCTCTTGGAAATTACGCTGCCGCAAATTAAGTACGTGAGTCCCCAGCTCATACAGGGTGTTTCTACCGAGAACGCGAATTACGTGACGTCCCTTGGCCACGCAATTATTGAGGAGATCTCGGTGGAAATTGGAGAGCAGGAAATTGACAAGCAGACCGGAGAATGGCTCAACATCTGGTCGGAATTAAGTACTCCTCCGGGAATTAAGAATGGCTTGAATAATATGATTTACAACTACCCTGATACAGTTCCCCCTCCCTTTACCTCTCAAGTGATTAATAACGCAGTATCTCTCGGTGGTTCAACATATCAGTATGGAGCCGTGAAACTCTACATTCCGCTGAAATTCTGGTTCAACAAAAATCCGGGACTCTACCTTCCCCTGCTGGCCCTTCAGTACCACCCTATTCGCATAAATCTGAAACTGAGAGCGTTGAATCAACTCATCACGACGTACGGACCGATTCTTGCGGGGCAGACCTGTCCCGATCCTCCGCCGGTTGTTCCGAACAGTATCATTGATTTCCGCATGTACGGAGACTACGTACATTTGGACGTAGAGGAGCGCCGTCGTTTCGTGTCTAACTCGCACGAGTACCTCATTGAGCAGATCCAGTATACTCCGCGTATCAGTATTCCTTCGGGAACACTTACGGCCGTGGTGCCTCTGGAATTCAATCAGCCGTTGCGCGAACTGATCTGGGTGATTCAGCGCGACGTTATGCAAACGACGAATGAATGGTTTAACTATTCGCCGACATCGGCGAGAGAAAAAGGACACCAACTTGATATGTTACAGCAGGCCCTTTTACAGCTGGACGGTTACGATCGGTTTGAAGTGCGCGATGCCGGTTATTTCCGCCTGGTACAGCCGTATCAATTCCACACAAATGTGCCGACGGACACATTTATATATACGTATTCGTTTGCCATACGTCCGGAAGATTTACAGCCTTCGGGATCTCTGAATGCCAGCCGTATTGACTCCATACAAATGCAGGTGGCTCTTCGGCCGGATCCCCCGCAGACACTTCCTACAACCGATCCGACCTACGTGCCGATTCGTGGCAATGCCAATATTCGTGTGTACGCAACGAATCACAACATTCTTCGGATTGTGAATGGGTTTGGTGGGCTACTTTTCAAAATATAAGGTCTGAATGGTATATAGGATGTCTGCTTTAGCAGGTACTACAGGAATACTCGGAACACTCCAAACACTTTTGACGGGCATTCCACTTTCTGGAATGGCTGGATACGTGACACTCATGATACTTACCGTATTCCCTATTACGGGCGTAGCGGGATTGAACCTTGTAGCAGTGAACCAGCCTCTAAATGCCTTTTTCAAACTTTTCTCCGTAGGAATTTCGGTTCTACTCATGGTATTTATCGCTCCCTTTTTGCCACTGTACATACAGCAGAGTAAGTGGCTCACTGTTATAGCGGGACTAGGGCCATGGTACATGTTTGATATTGTTCAAATGCTTTTATTCACGGATTTTCAATCACATGGATTTAAGCCGATCTTTCCTTTACCGTTTGTTTCGTCTGGTGGGACGAAAAACAGTTCCTGGAATCTTACAAGTACGTTTGTAAACTTGTTTTTAGCAACAATTGCCGGCAGTGCTCAAGTCCTAAAGGCGATTGTTCCAAATATTATATCACCCTCTGTGGGCAACTGGATTTCCATAGGTAGTGGATCGTTGCTCGGTGTTTCGGCCCTGGGAAGTTTGGCAGCGGTGGTGTTCGGACCTGCTGCGGCGCCTCTTGCTGCTATGGTGGGAGGGGCGAACAGCCTTCCTCCGTTGTCTGAGGGGAACCGCCTTCCTCCGTTGTCCGAATTTATTGATAACATTGGAACAGGTACACAGGTAGGTGGGTCAGGTATTATGGGGGCCGACAGGATGTTCCTGTCAGTCATGGGATTTGTGGCGGTTACGGGTATTGCTTTGGGATTCGCCCGGTCTAAACCGGTAGATCCTATAAAAAGATAGACGAAATGCGATACTTAATGAAGCAGGAGCACTTTGAGAAGATGATCGGGCGTGCTCCTCTGGAGGACGGCGAACTCATTCCCAAGTATATCGTCGTCTACTTCACGGCTACTTGGTGCGGTCCCTGTCGCTCGGTACGCCCCGATGAGCTGGAGAAGGGCCTGCCCATGGTGACCTGGCTCAAGTGCGACATTGACCAGAACGACTACACCGCCGGATACTGTGGGGTTCGCAGCATCCCGACCTTCCTTGTTATCAAGGATATGGCCATCAAAGGGAAGTTCTCTTCCACGCAGACTGACGTGATTCTGGAGAATGTATATGCCCTTCTTGATTCGCCGCCAATGTCTATGGGCGACGCGTCCAAGTTGGTTTTACATGATGATAAATAATCACACGTTTTTACAGGATGTCTAATACATATGATATATGTATTATAGGTGCTGGAATCGCCGGATTATATGTGGCCACCGAGATGCTTCGTCATCGGAGTGGGCTCAAAATCTGTTTGACCGATAAATATAAATTCCTCGGCGGGCGTGCCATGACGTTCCGAGCAGATATATCTGGAGTCTCGTATCAGTGGGAGGAGGGGGCCGCGCGAATTTCCACGAAACATACCATAATGATGAATCTGTTCCGTCGCTATAAACTCAACACCATTCCTATAACCGGCCCTAGTCTCTACAGGGAATCTGGAGCGGAGCCTTTGGAGCCAGACTTGTTCAGTAAGACGATTCCTATCACGATGGGTCCCCTTCACGACCTGGAGCGCGGCACTCTGGAGACGACTACGATTCGGTCACTCTTCACAAAGATGTTCGGACCGAAGGAGACCGAGGCCCTCTGCGAGCGCTATCCCTATCGTGCGGAGATCAACACGCTGCGCGCCGACATGGCCCTCACTCTGTTTGACAATGAATTCGGGCCGACCGAGCAATACGTCCTCTGCAAGGAGGGACTCGGCGAATTGATTTCAAGAATGGTGGCCGACTTTGAAGAGCGAAAGGGGGTGGTGCTCGCCCAACACGAACTCATTGAAATGCGCGATTCGGATACGGCCGTTTTCAAGAAGGGCGCCCCATCCGAGGGCGAATCCAGACCGGATGCCGAAATCTCGGCCAAGCAATTCGTCTTCGCGATTCCTTCGGTGAATCTGAAACGGATTCGGCAATTCGCCGGTTGGTCCACGCTGAAAAAGATCGCGATGTGCCCGCTCTTGCGCTTGTACGCGGCCTTTCCGGTAGACTCTGACGGGAAACCGTGGTTTGAGGGAATGCACAAGGTCGTCACGGCCACGGCTGCTCGTTACATCATCCCTGGAAATCCTAAAACGGGTTCCCTGCAGATTTCCTACACGGATTCGGAGGATGCCGAGGCCCTTATGGCAATTCTAGAGCGGTCGGGAGAGAAGGCGCTAGGAAAGAAGATTGTGGAAGACCTGCGAACACTCTTTCACGACACCTACAAAATACCGGACCCGCTCTTTGTAAAGGCGTTTTCGTGGAAGGACGGAGTATCGTATTGGCTTCCTGGGCACTACGACCAATATGAGGAGAGTCGTCAGGCGATACAGCCGTTTAAGGCAGAACATCCGAACTGGTATGTCTGCGGAGAGTCGTACAGCACCCGCCAATGTTGGATGGAGGGTGCTGTAGAACATGCGAATATGGTTGTCAGAAAACTTCGTTAGCGGCGGCTGCGACTGCGACGACCACCTCTTCCTGTAGATGTTCTGGACTTGGTTGTTGTGTTAGTATTTCTCGTGGTATTTGAGCGAGTCGTTGTCGGAGTCTTGGTAGTCGTGGTCTTAATGACCGTTGTGGTAGGAGCGGCCGTTGTAGTAGTAAAATTACTCACTTCAGTACTGATTTTAGTAATCATATCGCTGTACGTCTTGTAGGCAGAATCAAATGCCTTCATCTTCGTGGACATTGAGTACTCGCTCGCATCCGATTTACAGGATTCTCTCATATTTTTACTACAACTCATGGCTACATCCTGTAACTTCTCGGCCGCAGTAGCCATATCCTTATACGCACTTTCTAATCCGTTCAATGTTGTTGTAGGACGTCCACTCATTTTATACTATGTATAGAAAAGAAAAAATATACGCGCGCCCTTCTTAGAAAGAATGGATATCCACCTACTTCTTGCCATCTTCCACATTTTTTTCGTAGTCCCTCTTTTTCTGTTCGTGGGTCTACAGCGCGCGGCCACACCCGAATGGCTTTATAACATTCTGTTTGGTCTCGGAGTCCTCCTCTTTGTATACCATGGGGTGAAGACGGTTATTCGCTACATGGCCGGTTCATCTGCCACTTGGATTAATGCTTTTCATGCCGTACTCATTGCCCCCCTCCTTCTTTGGATAGGGTACCATGGCAAGAAAACGGAGCGTCCGGCGTATGAACTCTTACTGATTGCCGGTTTTGGTGCTCTTGGATACCATCTAAAAAGTCTCATCGTAATCTCGCAGACGTTTGTGAAATCTTCTGATTGAAAAATCCCCTTTCCGTTATTTTTGTGATTTTTATTAAGCCCCCCTTGAAGTCCGTAAGAATCCCTAACCCCCCCCTAAGCCCCCTAAGCCTCCTGAATCTTCTTCAACTGACCAAGTAACACATTGTCCTCTATCGTAATACAGGACAGCGCGTGGTAATAAAACGCGGTACTTGACTTTATGTCCTTCTTACAGTTTGTACAGTGATAATCACCGTTCTTGATAAGAATAATCTTACTCACGGCTTCGGTACAATGCTTCCGTACGAAATGAATCAGAAGATTGGATTTCGTGACGGTACCCTTAAAACAGCACTTTTCAATGGGACACTTGAGCAGACGACTCTCCTCCTTATCATGCTGGGCCTTCTTGTGAATCTCTAGAGTGTAGGCCTGAAGAAATGACTTCGTACAGTGATTACACTGAAAAGGCAATTTCCCCTCGTGCGTCTTCATGTGGTAATGCATAGTGTTCTGGCGCGCCTTTGTCGCGCCGCACTCACCACATACGTAGTTCCCGTCATCATTCTTCTGATAAGAATAAGGCATTGTCTCAATTACCAATTCGGTGCTCGGGCCGGTTCAATTTTTTACAGCCCGTCTAAAAATGTACCGACCTCTCTCTTCAAAGGGATGATAACGATCGTAACACTCGTAATCGGTCATGATTTCAAAAAGGGTCTCCAGGATTGCCTTGAATCTAAGCGGGCCTATGCGAGCCGTCACGGCTATGATTACAGGGAGGGAGGCACCGAATTCTGGGACAGGACGAGGCCGGTTCCGTGGTCAAAAATTCCCTATCTTCTGTCAATTCTCAACGGGCTCCCCGAGGGTGCCATTATTTGGCTCTCCGATGCCGATGTCCTCATTACGAATCCGGAATTGACGCTAGAGGCCCATATTCTTCCATTCTTTCCGGAAACGAAGGATATGATGATGACGATAGATGCCTGTGGGCACTTGAATTCCGGCAATATGTTTATGCGTAATACGGGATGGCTACGAGATTTCTGGAAGCGCGTAGGACAGCAGAAGGACCTGTTGTATCATATTTGGTGGGAGAATGCGGCGATTATTAAATTGCTGGAAACAAATCCGTCGGATCTGGCTCACGTAGAAATTACTTCCGATCACACTCGTTCCAATTCATATTTACAGGGTATTCCGGGTCAACCCCTGTGGACTCCTGGCGATTTTCTTGTACATTTTGCGGGAATTTACGATGTGGCGCGAATTAGTACCTTAGTAAAGGCAATTCAGGCTGGAAAGATTCCCCGCCTTTCCATTCACGATTCAAAGGGAATTGATTTTGTTGATCACTAAAGAAATATGTTGACCTATAATATAAGAATGGCTTACCCTATGTCAACCGCCTCCAGAGGTGGTGGCAGACGCAGACGCTCTACGCGTAAGATGATGTATGGTGGGCAGCCTATGCCGGCGGGTCAGATGCCTGCGGGTCAGATGCCCGCGGGACAGATGCCTGCGGGTCAGATGCCTGCGGGTCAGATGCCTCCTATGCCTGCGGGTCAGATGCCCTCCATGCCTAACCAGATGCCCCCCATGCCTAATCAGATGTCTTCCATGTCAAATCAGATGTCTTCCATGCCTACTGAGACGGCGATGAACATGGCCGGTGGTCGCCGCCGTCGCTCTATGCGTAATAACAATAACAATAACAATAATAACAATAACATGTCGGGAGGCCGTCGCCGTCGTAAGATGATGTACGGTGGTGCCCACAAGATGGCCGTGGGCTCCAAGGTCCAGGTGTGGCACGGCACGGCTGCGCACACGGTCGGTGGCCTGAAGAAGAAGGATCTGATGAAGCACAAGGGGCGCATTGTGTCTCGCAAGAAGCACGCCCTTGGAAAGAAGGCGCTGAAGAACCTGGTTAAGGCTGGCTTCAAGGCGAAGAAGGGCACGTTCAAGCTGTTCCGGAAATAGAGTCAGCAATAGAACGTAGGATTTCCACCGTCTCCTCCCGACTGTAGAGATTAGAACCCGAAGAACCCTCCGAAGGGTCAAACCAATAGAGCGAACCTTTCTTGTCCGATTCTCCGATGGAGGACCAGACAAGACCGAGCTCCGATGCCTGTATTTCCTTTAAAACCGATTTGACATGGTACTGCTCAGTCTTGTAGGGACCCATATGCCCATGAAGAACAGGCTCCACGGCTTCCGGCGTGGAATCGGCCGTCCAGAAAATGGCGGTCCATTCCGGACTCTGTGGATTTGCCTGTCCGAGCCCAATGGTAGTCAGCCCTTCGCATTTCAGGAGTTGCTGCATTATTTGTGTGGAGGGTTCTCCACCCGCCCACACGAGGCGAGTCGGGCGCGTAGAATGTATGACATAGGTGAGGGCCAGGCGCAGATCCTGTGACTCGCGAATGACGAACGTGGCGTCCCATTTCATTCGGAGGAGCCAGAATGCGTTGACATTCCCCTCCTGAAGAAAGAGGACCTTGCGCCCCCGGTGAGCCACTTCCATATCCACGACGGACACACGAGAACGTACCAGACTCGGCAACATTTTCGTGGAACCAATACAATATATCATCTTGTTTTTCAGCGATTCTGCGAATCCTTCTAGGCGTATTTCGGAATCGGCCATACCTTCTACCTTTAGGAGCATTCCATTGTTCGTCCGATCACCGCACAGGCGATTCTCTTTCCACTGTGGCCCGTCTTCAAGGAATCCTCCTCCCCTCCGAGCCCGTAGTCGTCCTTGTCGGCGTGAACAATCAGGGAGCGCCCCCAGAGGTCCTCGGCAGTGACCCCCTTCAGCGTGTAGGTGTATTCGCGTTCGCCCAAGGATACATTCCCGAGATCCCCCGTGTGGCGTTCCCCCTTGAAACCGGGAGGACCCCCGTGTGTTTGTGCGGGCCCGATGTGAAAATGGTCGCAGGCCAATTTACAGCCCTCGCCCCGTAGATCGCCGGCGCGGTGAATATGAAATCCGTGTTCGCCTTCAGGCAGTCGCGTAAATGTAGCCTTGGCCCGAAGTCCACCGACCGCCTTATGGAATGTGACTTCGCCCTGAACCCGAGGAGTCTTGAAGACGGCCACGGCTACAGCATGAGGCATTCTAATAGATATTCTAGTATTAGAATGCCCCAGGTTACTCTACAGGCGATCCTCGTTGGAATGGTTTTGCTGGTGATTATTGACACTCCGTGGCTGCTAATCAATCAGACGTGGGCGGGGGGCATGATTCGGTCTATACAGGGTTCCTCAATGAGTATTCGCGCCGTGCCGGCCATCCTCGTCTACCTGTTTATGGCGTACCTGCTCCTCATTCCGAAGACGTACGCCGAGGCGTTCATTATGGGAGCCTGCGTCTACGGCGTGTATGATGCCACGAATTACGCTACATTGAAAGACTATAGCCCCCTTTTTGCCGTGGCCGATACGACGTGGGGCGGAGTTCTTCTGAGCACGGCATGGTGGATACGGAAAAAGTACATGTAAGTAGGGCCACGGACCTAAATGTTAATGGACAACCCCCCTCTAGAAGTGATGAGTGATATGGACATTTCAGGAGTCGCGCGTTCACAGGTGGCAAATAGGACCCTATTCTTGGCGCCGCCTGGTGTTGAAGGCGAGATAAAGAACGCGAAATACGCCCTTCGTTTCAAGAACATGCTTTTAAAACAGGATATTGAATTCCGCATGGTCATCGTAAATAAGTGTATTGAATGGCTCCAGGTATTCGCCCCTGCTGACACCGACGTCATCTCTTGGTTTATGAACAGTTCTCTCCCCCTGTCGCGCAATGTAAATCCCTCGGATCAGTGGATTACTCTTTATCGCACCATATGTAATAAACAGTCATTCCAACAGGTGGCCAGTCTGTTTGAGGACCTTATGGACTAGGTCGGACCTGCGAGACTCTCGGCCAGCATTTTCAGGGAATATTTACCGGATGGGCCGACTCTCCAGACATAGGGAACCCCGTTGATTGCCATGAGTATGGTTTCAGGGCGACCATCCCCGTCATTCATAATAATAAGACCGTGATTCCTATTTTTAGTAGGAATCTCGGAGTTATGTGACATTTCACAGCCCATTCTGTTAGTAATAATGGAAAATCATAGTAAGTCGTCGATCGCAGGAACTTTTTCGGTTTTCTTAAGATTCGCATAGTAATTCTTCTCAAGCATCTCAGGAGTGAACTCATCTGGCCATCCGATCTTACGCGCATCTATCATAGCCTTACTCTTCTTGCGATTCGTATAACTACGTTGCTTATTCCTGTAGGGAATGCCGATGAACTTGAAATGGTATAGGAGATATTCTTTTGCCGAATATTTGACCTCCCCCTTCGGACTCGCCGTGTGCGAACCGAGGTCAAAATGAATGTCGGTGATTTTATCACGGCGAAAACAGATACTTTTATCGTAGACGGATAGGCGAAACCCTTTAGAAATCTTCGTGAGTTGTACGTTGGAGATATCCTCCTTCTTGCTTTCACCCACCATTTCGTATGCCTTCGTTTTGAGAATCGTGGTCCCCCGACGCTTTTCGGCCACGAGGTCCTTTGTACTTGCTACCAAGTATTCGTCCATGTCGCATACAAGTACCCAGTCGGTCTTGGCCGACTTCCAGACGGAATTTCGTGACTCCGTTAAACGGAACTCGTCAAACTCATTCGCCGTATCAAGTATTTCTACGGTACATCCGAGGTTCTTAGCTAATTCTATAGATTTGTCGGTGCTTTGATTATCAACAATGACGATGTGGGCTCCAGGAAACCGGCTTTTGTAGTATGCCACTGTTTGAGGAATGAGCACTTCTTCATTGTAGCACATGAGATATACTGTTATAGGCACAGTACGGCGTTTACGGCTCTTGGCCATCCTTCCTTACAGAGTGGCCAGAAAAAAATTGGAGGGGGGTTCCTCGGTTTTTAATAGATACAACAGGAATGCCCGGTCCCTACGTTCCCCCTCCGCCCCACAAGATTCCGGAGTCTGTCGCCCCCTATCTTGCCGCCATGTCGGAAAATGAGCATGCCCTTCATCTCTATGCCACGCAACTTCTCGGTTCCTCCTATTTCATAGAAATCTCGCATGGATTTACGAAGTGGCAGAAGGAGCAGAAGGTGCAAACAAAGTGAGCGCTGGGGCTTAAACTTTTATTATGTACAATAATTATTCGGCAAGGTTGGCGTCTCTACTCAAGCATGTTCGCCCTTCGGCACGAGGCTCTTTTTACACGATGATCCCCTCTCGGATCGCACAGTCGGTCCAACTCTGGAAAACGTATCTTCCATCTATCACTCCTTTTTACGCCGTAAAATGTAATCCCGATCCCAGATTGCTACAGTCCCTACATTCAGCCGAAGTGAATTTTGACTGCGCCAGTAGTCGTGAATTATCGGAGGTACAGAATTTGCTAGGGACCACCCTTCCTGGGCGCGTCGTCTATGCCAATCCCTGTAAATCGTCACACGACGTTATGGCGGCCCAAAAAATGGGTTCTCCAGTGACCGTGGTAGATTCGGAAGAGGAAGTTGTAAAACTAGCAGAGCATTCTTATTCTGGAGGGGCGCTTCTCCGTATTGCCGTTGACGACACGAAGAGCGATATGCCGTTTTCATCAAAGTTCGGAGCCTGTGTGGAAAATATAGAACAGATCGCCAAAAAAGCCTACGAATCAAATATACAGATACATGGGTTCAGTTTTCATGTAGGTTCCGGGTCACGTGACCCCCTTGCCTTCGCCACCGCCATGCGTTACGCCATGACCTGTGAAAAGATGCTACTGAGCCAAAACCATAGACCCACGATTCTTGATATCGGTGGGGGATTTTTAGCCGATGCCGCCGATTTTCGCGCGAAGGTCCTTCACATTCAGTACGCTCTAACCCACGCGAAGAACTACAGGGTATGGGCCGAGCCTGGACGCTTTTTTGCCACGGGCGCCTTTGATTTCTATGTCCAGGTCATCGGAAAAAAGCCGGCCTTCGTACATGGCACCCAATACGGCTGGCGTTACACCATAGACGACAGTATATACGGGCAATTCTCCTGTATTCTGTTTGACAAGGCGAAACCGAAGTGGGTGCGGGTAATCAAGGAGGGGGAGTCTCCCCGCCCTTTCACGAAGGGCACCCTGTTCGGGCGGACCTGCGACAGTTTTGATAAGATTGCCGAGTCGGATTCTATGGAGGAACTGGAGGTCGGCGACTGGCTCTGGTTTCCGCGAATGGGGGCGTATACGCGGGCCACCGCATCGGAGTTCAATGGCTTTCCGAATCCGGAGGTCATCGTGATGGACCCCTCTGTCAAGATTGACCCGACCATTGCGGGCTCTTCGCCCTTTTTGGCAAAGGGCACCAAGTACCAGGGTCTGTAGAAAAAAAATTTGAGCCCGTCGGCTCGTCGTCACCCTGTATCCAAGATGGCTTCTACGTGCGGCATCTGCCTTGAGAGCTATACTAAGAAGAATCGCGTCAAGGTCGTCTGCCAGTACTGTCCCGTGGGAGCCTGCCGTCCCTGCCAGCAGAACTACCTATTGAGCACGTATTCCGACCCGCACTGCTTCACCTGTAAGCAGGGATGGAGTACCGAGTTCATGACGGCGAACTTTCCCATCATCTTCCGCACCAAGACGCTTCGCATGCATCGGCGGAAGATCCTGTTGGAGCGCGAGAAGAGCCTGTTGCCGACCATGCAGATCTTCGTGGAGGCGAAACGGAACATGGCGGTGGCGCAGCAAAAGCTTGACCCTATCTTTACCGAGTACTATAAGAAGGCGACCGATTTACAAACTATGCGTTTTAACACGGTTAACTTGAAGGAGCAGTTGGCCCGTTTGCATACCAAACTGGAGGCGAAGAAACTGGAGAGTCCTACTGCCGAGGAACTCGCTCCGTATGAGGCCGATTATAAAAAGATGCTGGATGTGGTAGCAGTGCATGAAAGGAAGATTCCGAAGTACATAAAAGATGAGTTCGGGCCTGCGGCGCAGCAATACGATCGTGCCAGGCGACTAGTGGCCCAGTGGCAGAACGTCTACGATACTGGTCAGCTTCCTGTCCAAGGTGCTGCCGAGGAGAAGAAGGAGCGGCGGGAGTTCATTATGCGCTGCCCTGCCGATGACTGCCGCGGCTTCCTGTCCACTGCCTACAAGTGCGGTGTGTGCGATAAGAAGACGTGCTCGGAGTGCCTGGAAGTGCTCACTGAAGGAGAACACACCTGTAAGCCGGATGCCGTGGAGACGGCGAAGGCCATCAAGAAGGAGACGCGTCCTTGCCCAAAGTGCGGGGTGCGCATCTACAAGATTGACGGGTGCGACCAGATGTGGTGTACTCTGGAGGGCTGCGGAACGGCCTTCAGTTGGATTTCAGGGCAGGTCGTAACAGGGAGGGTTCATAACCCCCACTATTACGAGTGGCTGCGTCGCAATGGTGGTGGGACGGCGCCAAGGGAGCCGGGCGACATTCCTTGTGGCGGGATTCCTAATGTCAATGACATCTACGTGGGGTTTCGTACGCATCCTGTGCTGACTCATGGGCATCCGATGAGAATGACTCTGTACGAGATTCATCGGAACGTCACGGAGTTTCAGGAGCGTCTTCGCGACTATCCCGCGGCTATGCCGGCACTTTACAACAAGGAGATCAATGTGCAGTATCTCATGAATGTCATCACTGAGGAGCGGTGGCAGCAACTTCTGGAGCATCACGAGGCGAAGTTCAATCGCAAGAAGGAGATTGGGCAGATTCTCCAGACGCTGGTTATCGCTGCGTCGGACGTTCTCAGGGATTTCTGTACGCGGGCTGGGTACTTGCCCACGGACTTGCTCATTGAATGGTACGACAAGGAGGTGGCGGTAAATCTGGAGAGCCTGCGCTGCTACACGAACGAGACGTTCAAGAAGCTCTCGCATTCTACGCGAATGGCGGTTCCGCAGATTGGCGACATGTGGGCGTGGGTTCCCATTCGGGCAATCTACAAGAACGCGATTGTGGACGAGGATGGTGCGGAGGTCGAGGAGCCGGTGCCCTTGCCCGTCTAAGAAAAAACTCTAAATATCAAATAAATGACAGAGGCATATGTCATACATCTACATACCTCTACCGAGCGCGTACCGCTCATTGAAAAACTTGTAAAAGAAACGGGGCTCATTATACAGACATATTTTGCGTCAAATGGAAGTGACACATGGAATGACGCGAGCATTCCGAAGAAGCATCCCTGGAAATACAGCCAGCTCACACAGGGAATGGTGGGCTGTACAGAAAGTCATCTCGGTGTTCTCCAATACGGAGCCGACATGCCAGACCTGGCCCCTTTCTTCATTTTTGAGGACGACGCCGAACTCCTGGCCCCTTTTGAAGAGGTCCAGGAGTTCGTAGATTCTATTGAGGGTTCATGGGACATCATTCTTCTTGGGGCGAACGAGTATGTGGAATTCGTCTCGTCGGAAAATGACTACCATCGGATTAACCGCTTCTGGGGAACGCACGCCATGTTAATAAATCCGAAGTGTTGCGCGAAGATCATGGCCACGTTTGAGGAGATGAAAAGAGGGGGCGTCTTTCCTCCTCCTGATTGGATGTACAATGAGGCGATAAAGCAGAAGCGTCTCTGTGTGTATGCCCCTGTGGATCCTGAACGATTTTTCAGGCAGAAGAAGGGACTGATATCGCTTCTTACAGGAAATGTGCGTTGAAGATAGAAGATGCCTCGGGGACTCCGTTTGAAAACTATACGCCGGTCGCACCGGCCCGAGAAGAAGTGGGATGCCGTGTTTGAGAGGGATGGTCGCGAGAAGGTGGTGTCCTTCGGAGCCAGAGGCATGTCGGACTTCACGAAACACAAGAATGCTACGCGCAAACAGCGCTATTTACATCGTCACACAGGTAAGGGAGAGAACTGGAGAAAACCTGATACTCCGGGCGCGCTCTCGCGATGGGTCCTGTGGAACAAGCCGTCGTTTCGCGCCTCTGTGGCCGATTACAAGCGCCGGTTCGGCCTATGAGTTCGTCTCATCAGAGCCCTCCATCTGTCCTAACATTCCCATCCCCCACTGAAACATATGCTTGATTTTCCGACTGGAAAGCACCCCAGTGTACATCCGGAAATCAAACACCGACCCACTCAGCAATTCATCCTTGAGTTCGTACCCTCCAGGCTCGTCCGTCCAGTTGGACTTGCCAATATAATTCTTCTCCGTGACCGCCGCCTGCGGCAGCACGCCACTCTCCTTCGTAAACACCACCTCGCCATTCACATAGACGAGAATATCGGGACGCATTGCGTCCATATTCTTTGCTGTTATGGCGATGTGTACCCATTCTCCGACAGGAATCGCCTGATTCACCTTGATCTGTAGGGCCCGCAGCCGGTTATCCCAGACCTCGTAGAGCAGGGTGGCCCGAGACCGCTTGGCATTCGGATCGGCCTTTCTCTGTGTTCGCGTGTAGATCTGTGTGGCCTTCGCAGGGTCGGCGTAGATATCCGGCTCCTTACAGGTGAAGTCGTCCACGTTCGCCGACGATATCATGTACAGATCCTGGGGACGCATTTCTTTACACCACTGTGCTCCTGAGCCCGGATCCGGTACCGTCGTCTGGGGGCAACTGGATTCATCGCGCACCCTGTTGCCTGTAGCATCGGCATCCCCCTTTCCGAGAATTCCGAGGAAGACATTATCCTTGCCGGCCCCGTTTCCGAAATCAAAGATGTGGGCGTTGTTCGTGAATTCATCAAACTTCACCCAGACGGAGAAGGCCCGCACGTCCCGCAAGGAACCGGTGTTTCCAAAAGAGAGATCGCTGGAATCTCCCAGCCGAAGGAATTGGTCCGTCCCGTTGAAGTGGAGGGCCCTCGTCACGCTCGGCCGAGGAGGGGATTCTACGACGCTCGCTCCTCCGGCCACCTGTAGGACTGTGGAACCTCCCATATAGTCTTTCATGTCGTCACGGAAACGGAGCCAGAGTCGGCAATTGGCATAGAAATCTAGGAGAATCTTAATATCGTCTGGCGGGTCCGTGTCCAAGCGCTCCTTGTCACCGAACCTCGTGAGTTCGGGAATCAGGCACATCGGCTGGAAAAGTGCCCCCTCCTTCACAATTCGGCAGTAGGCATCGCGACCATTCGTTCCTATCTTCCGTATGTAGTCGTCCCGACCGAGACGAAGTCCGTCCTTCATAGCCTTCGTCCTGTATTCTATACTGGTGAGTCCGTCAGTGCCAGCCAGGGCACAGGCGAAAAAGGAGTCGCCCTCGGACCCGCCTGAAGGAAAGACGACACGGCAGTAGTCCTTTTGCGAGCCGATTCCCTGTACATCCATGTAATTCGCAAAGTAGCGAGTATCGGCCGAATAATTCGGCTCCTCCCGTTTGTATCCGATATCACTGCGTCGTTTGAATTCCTGTGTGAGCAGGTTGTCCGGGACAGCGAGCACGCTGTTATCGGCTACAACGGGGGGGCGGTCTATCAGACTTCGGAAGCCCTCTTTTATCTTCTCCGGGACAACCATTTCTAACCATATAACGCCTATAAGAAGTCCTAGCGCGAGCCAGAGTGTTCCGGACATTTCCCTATGTTCTCCTGTCTTTTTTAGATTGGAAAGTTCTACTACGAAAGCAGGAATGGAGGGAGGAGCCCTGTTAGATTATGGAACATTTGGCTGTGTATTTGATCCTCCTCTCAAATGCTCAGGTCGGCCCGGAGCAGATTCTGCTTCGCACAAGGTCGGAAAACTGGGGGAGCGAATTGATATACGAAACGAACTACAGGCTTCCAAAGTACTTTCTGGAATTGCGAATTCCAAGGAGTATTTTGTTTTGGCTGATCTGAAAAGTGTGTGTACGTATGATAAGATTGTGAAGGACCCTGTGGCGAAGAAGGACATTAAAGAATGTACAATAGAGTGTAAAACACTTCGCGAACACGGAACATCACAGACGATTTACTACAGTATGCCCTTTGGTGGAATATCCATTGAAAAATTCTTTGGAGGAATTGTCAAGGGTGCCAAACGAGAGCCGCTCCATCCCAGAGTGGTGATAACACATCTTCTGGAGGCCTGTGCCGAACTTGCTCTGAATAACTATGTACATTATGATTTACATGGAGGAAATATTCTGTTTGACGAGAAGACACGGTTACCGCGCCTCATTGATTTTGGTATGAGTTTTTCACCTAACATAATTGATAAAGATTTCTTGGCCAATAACTGGAAAACGTACGGCCCTGTTCATCCGGTGGAGCCACCCGAGATCACGATTATTACTGGAATAAATAATGGGATGAGTTTTGATCAAGCATTTGATGAAGTGCTCCACAAAAAAATCCCCCTGAAGATGGCCCGCAGTATTCTGAAAAGTCCGATGAATCTCCAGCGAAAGACATTCTTGGAATTCTGGAGAACGTCACAGTCGGCAAAAAAGGGGGATTGGGTCGCGTTTTTCAAATTCTATTGGCCGGCATTTGATTCCTGGTCGGTTGGTGGTATTATTATGAAATTTCTATTTTCGTTTTCCATGAATCCGGTGTATACCGAACGGGAAGATTGGATAGATACCAGATTTGATATAACGTCTCTTTTAACGGGGCTTCTTCAGATGAGCCCTACGCGTAGGCTCGACTGTGTGGAGGCACTGTCTATTTACGACCCTGGGAACCGCGTCGTGTCGTCCGTGTCCGGAAAGGCTTGGTTGAAGGAGAAGAGGGCAATTCGCGAAGCTTCCTAGAGCGGGTGCGCCGGCCACTAAGGACTTCTCCGCCACTAAGGCTTCCGCCGCCACTAAGGCGCCCGCCGCCGCTTTTCAAATACAGGGGCACTCCTCGGCGCACGCAGAGGTAACTACAGAAAATATCGTAATTCAGATCGCTGTTGCCATTTTTCGCGTAATTGTAATTCGCGAGTTTGGGATCCCAGATTTTGTGACCCATAGCATCTATATTCGTTACCTTCCTTGCCCCAGGCTTGTGCGACCAGTATCCCGTGTCATCCTGACGAAGAAAATGGTAGTCGTCCGAAGCATCTACGATGAGGGCGATCTTAGACATATCGGCAGGGCACTGTGACACGAAATCGGTCTTGCTCACATTTCTGGGATTGTCGCCAAATATACGATTATGCATATTCGTACATGATTTCTGCTCCAGATTGGAGAATTTGGAATACAGGGAAGCGAATCCAGGCTGATGAAAGGAGGCATCGCATTTCTTCTTATTCTTACATTTTGCCAACTGTTTCTTATCATACGCGTTGAAGGCGTAGGCGAAGCAATTGTGCGTCTCTTTTAGGAGGCGGTTCAGATTCCACCGATTCGGTTCGTATGCGGGTTCCGAGCCAGTGAGGGGAGATTTACGCGGGCATGACTCAATGTGTTCGGCGCAGAAGGCGCCTCCAGGAATCGCCGGATTAGGGCAATCGGCATGACATTGACATTGGTGTCTTCTACCTGTTTCATGCGATCCTAGACCCTTTTTATGTATTATTTTGTGGTCATCCATCCCTAATGAATGGCCACAAAAAAAATTGGAGAGGGCGTGGCAGGGTTGGTACGGTATCTCAGAATGTATCGCTTATGGACACCCGCATTCCTCACAGACCCGGTGGACGAAACCTGTTGCTACGTGACGGAGTCCGAATGGACTCGCATTCATAACACGCTTCCTACGGCGAAGCGGATCTTCGGGCGGTGTGCTGTGGGTGAAAAGGAGGTGATCTGCGCGCTAGGGGAGCCGCTACGGGATCTGGCTGATTTCACGCAGGATGTTCAGCCACTCGTGATTCCACTGTGGTTCTATGCGCATCTTTCCATTCAAGAGGGCAGTGAGACATATTCTGTTGAGTGGATGACGGAGGAATTCTTTCCAGCGGCGACAAAAATCGTGTTGAGGCCCCATGATTCGGCGTTTTACCATTCGGACGCCAAAGAGGAACTGGAGTCGGCTCTGACTCGCTATGGGGTCCTACAGAAGGGTATGACGATTCCTGTTCGGCTCAGTGAACTGGGGGGATTTGATGTGATGTTTGACATTGTGGGATTGGAGCCGGCGAATATCGTGTTGATGGAGGGCGAGGAGGTGGAGATTCAATTTGAGGAGGCTCTGGATTCTGGGCCTGAACTACCGGAACCGCCTAAGATTGTGCGGACGACGGGGTCGTTTCCGGATGATATGCTGGCCCCTGTTGCTACAGGTCATACGCTGGGAGGCGTGAGTCGTCCTCCGTTGGCTGATGGGCGGCCTTGGAATCCTTGGCGTCAAGGTTAGCCTATAAGGCTAACCGACAAGCCTGAAAGGCTAACCTTCAGGCATTATACACCACCCCCACCACTTCAGCATGACGCTTTTTTCTAGGATTTACATCACATGTGATAAACACCAGTCCTAGCAATCCTAGGAGAATAGTGATTACTATTGCCACGGGGGACGTAGTCTCTACAACAGGTGCCAGATGGACAATATGTAGCCTTGGAAGAGCAGTCACAGGAATGGTGGGAGTAGGAGTTTTGCTCGCAACCGTATTTGCTAGAAGAGCCAAGAGTAGGAGCATTTTTATCTGAAGTCCGGGACCCTACCAACTTCAAATTTACAGCAGCCAGTCTAAAACTGGAGGACCATCTTCTATATAATGGATCCCGAAACGATCGCGGCGGGAGCCGCTAAAATCTGCCATGCGCTCCAAGGCTCTGTGCCCTTTTTCATAGGTCGCAACGGAAGCACAGAGATGGAGGCCATCACCTTCTGGAACAAATTCAGACACACATCCTCGTCCGCTATCGCGTTACGCCCCTGGGAACCCTCCACTCTAAGAAAGCTGTTTCGCGGTGCCGGCATCTGGCCAGAGACGGTCCAAGCCGCCGATTCCTGGGCCGCAGAGTACGTGGAAAGTCTGAAGGTCCTTGACGGAGTCGCCGCGGGCTGGTATGAACCCTACAGGATGGAAGAGGACATCCTGTTGAATACCTTCTGCCCCGACGCATTTCGCACCCCCCTACGGAGCCTGGAACCGTACTACGTTGAGCCCGAATTACATTGGACGCAATTCCTGGCGGGAAAGCGTGTGGCTGTAGTATCTAGTTTCGCCAAGACAATTGAACTACAGGCGTCTAAGTCGGATATTTGGCCCGATTCCGATACAATACTTCCTCCGACAGTGAAGTGGATTCCAATTCGCGCGTATTATCCTCCTTCTATTTCCATGGGCGATTCCACAAGTTGGCCAGCGGGCGTTACTAACTGGAGTGATGCGGCGAGTCTGCTTGTAGAAAAGGTTCGGTCATCCGGTGCCACGGTGGCCCTGATCGGTTGCGGTGGCCTAGGAATGATTGTGGGGGCTCGTCTGAAACGTCTGGGAATCAGTGTGATTATTCTGGGAGGGGCGGTACAGGTGTTGTTTGGAATCAAGGGTCTGCGTTGGAAAACCCATTCGGTTATTTCCAAACTCTGGAATGAATCGTGGATTTGGCCAGGTGCTTCTGAAACGCCTACTGGTGCTTTGAAGATTGAGGGTGGGTGTTATTGGGGACAAGAGAGTTCGGGCTCATCTCCATCTACGACTCCGAGATAATATTTGTGTATTATAGAGGATGAAAATTTCTACTATTACTGAAAGAATAATATATGATGTCTGGAATTTGGGATATGCTCTTATAGGGCCACCTACAACGCTTATAGCAATTGGATTTGTCATGTATGTCCACAATAAAGTTTTATATTTATTTTTTGGAGGAATTTGTCTTGGATATATAATATATTATATGTACCTATTTTTTACTAATGCTGCCGAGAAATCTACGGAGGCACAAATTAATGGGGATCCTGGGCCAACGAATGACTTTTACTGGATGAGTATTGCCATTTTGGTTATATATTTATTTTTGTCTGTCGTGGGATTCATGAATCCTGAAGTTGTTGGCCAATATCGTGACTACGGGGCAAGAAAGATAAAAAGCACTCATAAGACATTAAAAAGAGGACATTATTAGACATGAGCGCAACCTGTAAAAATATTATTCGCATATTTTACTTTTAGTATATTTTGCGAGTGGCAAATAAATTACGCGCGGATACAAATATTTCTAGATATTAGAATGGTTCAGGGAAATTCTAGTCTTGAGCAAACAGGTAAGACTATACTTGTAAGTTTTTTAGATATTTTCATATTTATGTGGCATTTATTCTGGTGCGTACTCTTTTATATTATAGTCAAAGTGTTCAAAAATGAACCTGTATGTATGGTTATTGGATTATGGATTGCTATTACTATTTCGTCAAACTTTATAAAAATGATGATAAATATTTTTAAGGGAAGTCCAGAACCAAATAGTCCATATATAGTAACATTGATACCATATAGTATTACAGAATATTTAATCTACAAAACATATATGAAAATAAAGAATGGTGTCAGGAATGTTTGATACGATCCGGATTTCGCCGTTATAAAAATAATCCCCTAAAATAAGCAAATGGATAGATCCCTAATAGAGAAAATAGCATTTCTGATTTTCTAAAAAGATTATTCGCATATTTTACGAGTGGCAAATAAATTGTGCGCGGGTCTAAATATTTCTACGTAATAGAATGGGTCAGGGAATTTCTACTGTCGCTTACACTACATTTGGAGCCGTAGTAGATGTTGTAATATTTATGTTGGCTTTAATAGTGTCTATAAGCTGTTATTTTATAGTCAAAAAATACAAAAATGAAGCTACATGTATAGTTATTGGGGTATGGATTGCTTTTTATATTTTGTCAATGTTTATACAAATGATGATAAGTATTTTTAAGGGAATTCCACAGTCATATAGTACATGTATAGCAATATTGTTGCCGTATAGTATTACAGAATATTTAATCTATAAAGAATATATGAAAATAAAGAATGGTGTCAGGAATGTTTGATACGATCCGGATTTCGCCGTTATAAAAATAATCCCCTAAAATAAGCAAATGGATAGATCCCTAATAGAGAAAATAGCATTTCTGATTTTTTTTATTTGTTTTCTTTTCTTTGGAACGACGATTTTAATTAGTATTCTTAGTTTTATAATTTCAAAACTTTTTCCAGATAATACTGATAGACAGGATTATAATATCGCATCTGCTATAGCACAAATTATATTTTTAATAGTATTCTTTACGGCTCCCTTTGTACTGAAATGGATCAGTACGGCGAATCGCGATGTACAGGTCGGCTCTATAAATCACTTTATAGATCACTTATCATTACCGTTAATAACTACACTTTTCACTCTGTATTCTTTTAGTAACATATTTAGATACGAATAATGTAACTTCAGGTAATTTCTATGCTATCTATAGAATAAGAGAATGGAGGTCGTCTCTTCTTTTTTTGCTTTATTTATTTATTTAGCAATAGCAGCACTAGTTATTAGTATTACAATTTTCGTTATACTAAAACTATTTAGTCTTGAAAATCTTATTTCTTGGTGGCATATATTCATATTTTATCTTATAGTGATAATTAGTCCTTTTGTATTAGTCTTTAGTGTATTGGCCAGTGTACACACTATTTCACCAGGAACAAATACTACGAAATTTGGTATTGCAGCATTATTCTTATACACAACTTTTATTCCAACGATGATATTTAATGCTCCTATATTTCCCTTACTATTTGATTTAACAAAGAATTTAAAAATAGTGGATATTAAACTGTTTGTAGTTTTCTTTGTGTTACTGTTTGCTACTGTATATTATTACTATTCTGGAAGAGATTCAGAAAGTGATTCTAAAAAAACTCTATATGATACATTACAAAGCTCATTATTTATATTTTCACCATCAATACTATATTTAATCTGGGATTATGTATTATTTCCTGTAAAAAAATAATGAACGGCTAAGATAATGCGACTCCAGGTAGTCTCCGATCTTCATCTTGAAACTCGCGAGAAACAGACCTTTGAGACGATCCTTCTTCACAAAATAACCGATACTTTGGCCCTGTTGGGAGATATTGCCCCGCTGGACCACCCCAATCTTCGCCGCTTCCTGGAATGGTGCTCCGAGCGCTGGAAGACGGTGCTCTATGTTCCAGGGACTCTGGAGTGCTCCTACATGGGGACCGTGCCCGAATCTGTCACGTGCCTAAGAGAAATGTGTGCCCGTTTTGGCAATGTTCATGTGCTGTACCGAGATGCCTTCTACAGCGAGGACGGGCTCCTGGTTCTCGGCTGTCCTTTCTGGAGTTTTTCACCGGACCAGCCGAAGGCGTTGCGCTTGGAGCACCGAGAGGACCTGAACTGGATACGGGCGATGACGAAGAGTTATACGAATCCCTGTTTAGTTTTGTCGCATTTTGGGCCGGTGGAGTGGGTCCAGGGGGAGGAGAGCGTTGGGGATCCGAGCACCTCGCCCACGTTCACGGAGACGGAATTGCTGTTGCGCGAACCGATTGTTGCCTGGGCGTTTGGACATTGCCATAAGTATCTGGAGTATTCCAAGTCGTGGAGTACGGCAAATGGGATTCCGAGATCCGTCCTGTTAATTTGTAATGGGTTGGGGCCACCTAGGCGCCTCGGTCCAGCCTACGAAGAATTTCGGATGGATGCGGTCATGGCGATTGATCCGAGGCGGTACTCTTGATTTAATAAAATTTGAATTGGCTTGGGCCAGATAGACCGACAGAAAAATGTCTTTCGCACCCAACGTGGATTTCTTTGAGCCTGTGGCCGAGCCAGAGCCTGTTAAGACGGATGCGTGGAAAAAGTATCTAGCGAGAAGCAGAAAGCCTGACTGGTACTCTGGAGCACCCTATCGCCTCACCTCTCTAATGCCGGTCCCAGTTCAGCGCTTTATTCCCCGCGTACCTCGCCCTGCCTATCTAGACCGTCCGTTAAGATAACATATTCCTCCTATGTAGGGATGCGGACTAAGAAAAGACATAGTCTTCGTAGAAGACAAAGAGGGGGTGCGTTTGGTAGAGTACCCGATGAACATATAACAGAAAGAGAATTTATTGAAACGAACCGTTTGTTAAATTATTGTGATTGTTTTAAGGATGCTGCCGGTCTTGGAAAGAACCGGTTATTTTTGGAAGCGGTTAAAAGTCTTTTTCCTGGAAATCAACCAATATATCCCGACAAAGCGATAGGAAACATAGAAGAAGAAATTTTTAGTAACAAGAAATATGGGCCAGAACCTGAAAAAATTTGCTGGTTGCGTGATAACAAGTCTTCTGCAGAACTAAGACGTTCTGGAAAAAAGATATATAATGAACGTGATGAAAATACTTTAACTATCAGTAAATTACCCGAGATAGTTAAATATGCATTCCATGATTCGGGATTTTCACCTACTGGATTAAATCCCGAAATAATACAAATCTTAACTCCTGGTTCTTATATTGACCCTGCTAAAAGAGCAAAGGAGGATGAGGGTAGTGTAGTCGTAAAAGGCACTGGTATAAAAGTAGAGAGAGATGTTTTTGAGATGTTGGGGTTTTTAGATGCCGTCCAAGAAGTAGAGGGAAAAAAGGATGGTGGGGCAATGGAAATTAAAATAACTCTGGCCGATGGAGAAATTTTTACTACGAAACGAACAAAGCAACATAAACATTCTGGTACCACGACACGTGACTATTTTCTAGGAAATAAAGAGAAAAAGGGTTGGTTCGACGAAAACTCAGAAAAATATTATGACGAAGATATTAAAAAGGAGGCAAAGAAATTCATTCTTTTTAAGGAACTTGGAGATACACTTCAGGTAATCTACGCTAGAATTATTATGGATGAACCAAGTTTGGAATATTGTATGTTTACAATTGATGATGTTGTTGCTGTGAGATGTCGTGAACTAGGTGTTCCTGTATGCGTGCAACGTAATCAAAATAATGAATATGCGAATATTGGAATAACTTATTATTATACTCCTCTTATTGATAAAGAGGCATATGACACTGTAATTAAAACATCATATATAGATCAATGCGTTAAACATAATAACCAGGTTTTGTTTAGTGTATTACAGATTTTAGCAGAAGGATATTTTTATTTAGATGATACTAAAACATTTATACCAACTAAAGATGAGGATCCGCTTAGAAAATTCTTTAAAACGATTGCTCGGTCTATTGAAAGTGAAACAAAATTTATAGATGGTTCTAGTATGCGGGATAGTATAAAAAGAGGACATCTTCATGGTATGTCATTACAATATCTAAAAGGACTGGTTGCTGAAAACACAGCAGTTAATATTATAAATGGTTTAAAAATAAATAAATCAATCGCGAAACTTTTTCCATCAGATCATACAAACGACCCCATTTTCAATACGGGTCAAGGTCGAAACCTTTATGAAATTATTAAAGATCTAAAGGCAGAAAGTTTGGGACCTGTCGTTGATCCAAAAGATATAAAACGACGTAGATTAAGTAGAGGAGGAGGAAAGGAAGAGGAAGAGAAAGAGGAAGATGAGGAAGAAGTTTCGCCCACGCAGGAATTTTATAATGTCACCGTGAAATTACTTAAGCAGGAATACGAAATTCCTGGTGATGAGATACTACATGATATGGCCTACGAATTTTTATGTATAATGTACGTGTTTCTCAATTACATTGGCGACACACCTACAAATGAGGAAATCCTAACTCATTATATACATCTGTATATAAAGGGAGAATTACAGGGTTTTACAATTAAAGAATTTGCTAGAGATTATAACGATCTAGACATAATAAAACGCGTGAATGAATTTATGGAAAAAGAGAAAAAGGAGGCGAAGGAGTACAAGATAGAGTATGAAGAGGTGCTTACAGAAAAGGTGGTTCAACCTGAGAAACAGTCTCCTGTAAAAGTGAATCATAAAACTCCCCATTATAAAGTGAATCATAAAACTCCAGCTATAACTCGTAAAAGACGGCGCAGTTCATACAGATATGGAAATGGAAGTACATTAAAACTAAGCAAAACCCCAATTTTTGGGTCTGTTTAGACCGCAACTCCATTAACCACCCCCCAGCGCTTGAAAAAGATGGCCACAAGAACCTCCGTATCGCGTTGAGCCGAATGCGCATTTCCAGGAGGAGCCGTACCAAACGTATCACGATACAATTCGTCTAACGAAGGATATTTGTACATATCCCTCGTTTTACTATACTTACTCGGAATCTTCAACTCATTTTTCGACTTCAGCATCGTACATACGTCCTTGCTGTGCTTCCAGAAGCCCGTGGGACCGATGTTCAGTCTCCAGGCGAAGGCCGCGAACAGGACATTTCGGTCAAAGAACATATTATGCGCGATCACCTGGTCGGCCGTTATGTAGTCCTCGTAGAAGGTCTCTAGGACGGTCTTCAGGGACTCTCCCTCGGCCATCGCAACTTCCTGTGTGATTCCGTGGATCTTGCTGGCTGAGGGGTCTATCACCCACCCTTCAGGCTTGATGATGTGATACTCCTTCTTTACAGGGCTACCATCATCACAGACAATCCAACAGATGGACACGAGATCCGGCCAGTTGTTCTTGAGTTGTAGAGCAGAGACCGCCGAGTGCCTCGGGAGTCCTGTCGTCTCTGTGTCGAAGAACAGTGTACGTACCATTTACTATGTAATGGTTGTCGGGCTTTATACGTCTTAGCGGCATAAACGCCTTGGCGGCATAAATGCCTTGTCGGCATAAATGCCTTGTCGGCATAAACGCCTTGGCGGCATAAACGCCTTGTCGGCATAAACGCCTTGTCAAAATTTGAACACACCCCCTCCTCGCCACACCCTCTAAAAATGACAGACTACAATGAGCATCTGATACACGACGACGAGCCCGAGTCGGACCGCTTCTGTCTAAATTACGTCTTCTTGGTCTTTATCAGCACCTGTCTTCTTATTTACGGTGGAATCATCATTGTGAAACTTATCACTGGCTGAGACGGGGGCGGATCTCCTTGTCAAATGTCTGCTCAAACGACTGAATCGCCCGCAGGAAATTCGGCATCGGCGTGAAGGCGATCGGCCGCCGTTTCTGAATAAAAAGAATCGCCTCTTCCACCTTCATACCAGGATTTTTTGCTATGAGATACATTGCCACTACTGCCGCCGACCGCTGCATTCCTGCCGCACAGTGGACGAGCACGGGCCCCCTGCGATGTTCCTGTGACAGCTTGTAGACTACCTCAAATGACGCGAGTTCCATGGCGCGAATCTCTTCGTCCTGTAGATTGTCATGAACAGGGAGCCGGTACTTTCTGGGGACGGACTGTAGGAATGGCAGGTCCTTCGTACAATTGAACACCGCGTCAATATGATTCGCCTTGTAGAACTCCTGATCCTGGGATGCGATTGCGTTTCCGAGCCAGAGTCCTGGAATTATTTCATCGGCCGGATTGCGGTTCTGTCCGTTCATCGCTACTTATCGGACTCGGCAAAAAAATTTGAACGAGGCGGGCGCCCGGTGCCCAGTATCAAAGATGGAGGCAAAACCGATTACGAAGAACCTGTATCGCGAAGATGAGGTCATCGCCGCCCTGCGCTACAGTATCGCCCAGGGCGACTCCGTGCGCGCCCTCTTCTGGGTCCAGGAGGGCCTGGAGTCCAACATGGACGTCATCATTCTCCAGACGCTCCTCATGTCTTGGCTGTATAGTGTGGGTCTCGGCAACCTGAGTTGGTTCGGTTGGTTTCTCGCCGGCCTTGAGGAAGAGACGGCGTTTACGGAGGAGTCCATCATCGGACTCACGCTTAGCCTTGTGGATTCCGTGCGCGACTGCCGAATCTTCAACATTCTGGCGCTGGGCCTTGAGCAGACGACCGAGACTGTGAAATTCGCCGTCCTGCCTGTTGCTTTCAGAAACAAGGGCCTGAGCAAGGACGAGGTGACCTTTGTCCGGGCTATCCAACAGGAGAAATTCCAGTTGGCGTGGAGCCTGGCGGGACCGATGTGGGCCACTGGGCGGGCCGAGGAGATTCTCACGGCCATGGAATCCCCGCAGTTTCCTGTGGAGAAGCTGGGGACCCTGTACTCGGAGAAATTCGTGTGGCCCTTTCGCGCCCTGTCGCTCCTGTGCGCGCACTCTAAGGGGATCCTCCATCGTCCGATTGAGCCGGCGCCGGCGGTTCCTGGCGGTATCATGAGTGAATGGGAACTGCGCAAGACGATTCCGATGCGGTACCGTCGCATCTACGCCGTGCCGCCCGAGTGCCTGTTTCCTTACACGGCGAGGGGCTTGGCACCGGTCGTCAGCACCGACGTGGAACTCACGCATTTCTTGGAGAAGTCCATGAACTGTAGCACGTACTGGAATGGTTTCGCGAGCGAATACATGAGCGGGGGTCGCAGGCGGGAAAAGTTCTACGATTCGCAGTACCTGAACGACATTCCTGACGAGTGGTCACTGGCCGATCGCGCCAAGTCGCATGGGACAGGGGCTATCTGCGACCTGGCCACGGCTCTTCGGCGGTTCTTCGGAGACGATGCGGCGATTGAGGGGCTCGTGGCCAGGAATCTCACAGAGGCGTGCTTTCACTATTACTATTCTAGGGGCTCAACATGGAGCATGGACAACATGAAAAATGCTTTGGATGCGATGTTCTATTGAGTCACTTCAAAGAGGGTGATTCTGTTTTGGGTCGCGGCGTAGTGTCCGCAGAGGAGGGTTGGAGGAGGTGGGGGTTTTTTGACGATGAGTTTCTTTTTGATAGGGGATACGGGTGGAGGGGATACGGGTGGAGGGGACACGGGCTTCGTCACAGCCGTTACGACTGGCTTAGCGACGGGCTTGGCGACAGGCTTGACGACGGGCTTAATAACAGACTTCTTCTTTTTAAGAGGAGGGATTTCCACTTCTACCACAGAGCCGATAATCATATCTGTCGGTCTCACTACAGGTTTCATATTGATATCCGTATAAGTGGCTCGTTCCATGGCGGTCACAGCCTCTTGTGTATCCTCGGATAAAGTGTAGCCGGCCTTGACCTGTTCTTCAAACCAGTGCCCCTTGTACAGGCGACTCCAGGGGGGAATCGGCTCCGAGATGCGTCCGTGAAACATGGTTTCCTGGTTCGGAATGTATTTATTGCCCCGCTTGACCAACTGATTCTCTGTGGATCTTAGTCGGGTCTGGCAGTCGGCACATAGGTCTTCGGCATCGTTCGTACAACGAGCAGGTCCGAGGAAGGAGAGTGGCTTGTTCTTGTGGAGGCGTGGGCATCCGGCGAAGAAGAGCGGAGCCGATTTCGGCGTTGTTCGGCGCCCTTGACACTGGGGCATTCTTAGTGGAGAAGGTAGGCCGGCAGAAATCAATTTTTATCTTTTCCTTAAGTATAAATGTCTTCTGTTAAGGGCCAGCTTGACTATGACCGCAGTCGCCATTTGAATTATATTTCAACCGCCGCGTTCGGTGACAGCATTTTTACCTACACGGTCACCACGAACGCCCAGTACCAGCCTGTTGGAACGCTTCGGTCGCTTCTGTCCGTGGGGACAGCGAGCGGTGCCACAGGCTACAACACGCTCGGCGGCAGCTCTCCTACGGCACCGGCGGGGCGTATTCTCCGTGTGAACGGCAGAAAGTTGTTTCCTGGTGCGAACCCCTGTTCCACGATCACGGTGAGCAGCGGTGGCACGTCAGGCACGTCAGTCTCTAGCACTGTGAGCCAACTCTACTCGCAGATGGTGGGCGTGATTGACGTCGTGACCGGCCTGTCTGGCTTCATTGACCCGAATGACTCTCTCTTTGCCATCTACAACGTTGACAAGGCGATTGACTTTCCTAACGATGGTGCTAACCCGGCTAACGCTGGGCACAAGGGTCCCTCTCTGTATACGGCGGGCAACGTGACGGCCGACCTGAACATCGTGACGAATAACGGTGCGATCGGTGTGGATGTGGCGGCTGGCGCGGCGGGCACGATTACGTCGGCTGCGGGAATCACGGCGAATACGGGCAATCTTACATTAACAACTGGTAAGATTGTATTGTCTAGCGCAATAACTACATCTGGTGCAAGTCCGCAAGCCGCTGGTTCTGCATCAGCTGGAACAGCTACACTCGTAGCTGGTGCTATGGTTGTAAATACCACGGCCATTACAGCTACTTCTAGAGTATTTCTTACACGCAGAGGTCAATCTAGCGGCGGAATGTATCTTGCGCTCGGATCTATAGTTGTTGGAACGTCCTTTGCTGTTCAAAGTTATAATGCTTCTAATACTGCAGCTAACACAGATGTCAATGTTTTTGATTGGTTAATTATTAACTAAAATTCCACCCCGCACAACATAAAATTTGAACGTGCTTTTACATGTATTTATAAATACAAGCAAAAGAATGTTCTACCGCATTCTTCGCGGGATTGATGAGGACCTGGAACTTTGGGTACTTGAGAATGAGACCACAATTATTCTGAATCTCGTATGTATCAACTATCTTCTCTTCTTCGCCTACTACCTAACTGGCCTGAGTGTCTTTAATATTACCCTCCTGTTCTGTATGATGTTGATGGTAGCACTTTCCACAGGGTACATTGTTCGTCTTGACCGCCGATCCTACAAGGACCACCATAAACTTGAGGAGCCTGAAGTAATGTCGGAGCATGATGCGAGTTATGACACTGACCCCCATCTTCACGAGGGTCTCAGGCATCGTTGCTCTCATACTGCGGAAGCGCCAAGCGGAGCGTCATCACAACCTTTACCCGATTCACTAAGCGAAGCGTCAACAGCCGAAGCATTAAGCGAAGCGTCAACAACTGAAGCATTAAGCGAAGCGCCAACCCCCCCTGTAGAACCCTCGGTATCCGAGTAAATCGCCAACGTCCGAGCCGACGGATCCGTGGCCCCTGTCCATTTCGGCATCCAAAAATGAGGAACCGTCGTCGTCACGTGTTTCGCCCCGTAAAATCCCTCAAAACATGAACGATAATAGTACATCTCCGCCGTCGTAGGCGTATTCACACCATATTTTTTCGCGGCCATCTCCTTCCAATCGGCAGGAACGCGGTCGGCCACGGTCTCCTGTACAATCTGGTACCACGACTTCTCCGTCCCGCTCACCCCGTCACTGAACGCCTCCTTTCTCCTCCATAGCACCTCAGCCGGCAACGTCTTGCCATCATCAAACGCCCTGCGCAGAATCCATTTTTCACACACGCCCCCCTTCCGAGGCATTCTGTACTTCAAAGGAATGGACAGGACCGTCTGAACAAACGCCTTGTCAAGGAAGGGAGTCCTCGGCTCCAGCCCATTTGACGAAATGGAACGGTCGCTCCGAAGAACGTCAAAACTGTGGATTTCGGCGAGAAGTCTCAGTACCTCCTCCTCATACTCTCTCGCCGAAGGAGCCTCGTAAAAATATAGATACGAACCGAACACTTCATCCGATCCGTCACCGTTGAAAACGACCTTACATTCTGACCGCTCCTTCACCGCCTTGGAAACGAGCCAGTTCCCGACAGAAGCCCGCACCGTCGTCGTGTCATACGATTCAATATGGTATATCACGGAAGAAATCGCCCCGAACATCTCCTCAGGAGTCACGACAATCTCCGTGTGGTCCGAGCCGATCCAGTCGGCCACCATTTTCGCGTGGAACAGGTCACTACTCCCTGCCATTCCGATACTGAAGGTCTTGAGAGCCGGCCGACCGGCCTCTTTCAACTCCCTTGCCACGAGAGAGGCCACCAGACTGCTATCAAGTCCTCCGCTCAAGAGCACAGCCACCGGCCGTTCCATCATCATTCGCTTTTTGACGGCCACCGTCAGTGCCACACGAATCGCTCCAGCCGATAATTCCACGTTGCTCAAAAGGGGCATGGTTGTCGTGGAGACTTTGTGGTATCTTTTCGCGTACGTAATGTCACTGGTGTTCATCAAATTGTAGACCGCCACGGTGGAAGGAGGAAACGGCTCGACGTTCTCACAGACTGCCTCCAGACTCTTCATTTCGCTAGCGAATAGGATGGACTCTCCGTCATATCCCATATACAGGGGGCGTACGCCGAAGGGGTCTCTTGCCACAATGGCGACCCCCCTGTCAGAATCAATAATGACCGTGGCAAAGACTCCGTCCAGTGAATTAAACAGGTCCCCAATTTCTTCAATCGGTCTGCCAGCATAGATACGGGTATACAGCGCCCCAACGACTTCGCAATCACTGCCGGTCTCGCACCCGAGCGAATTCTCCGTATTCAGTGTGGCCCAATTGTAGATTTCTCCGTTGACCGCCCACGCACAGGCCCCCCGTTCCATGGGCTGCATTCCCTGGTCCGTAAGACCATTGATGGCAAGGCGCGTAAAACCGAGGAGGGCGCCCCCCTTTTTCAGCCACCTTTCTCCTTCCGGGCCACGATTATGTAGGCGTGACATAGATTCTTGGTATTTTTCTGCTTTCGCATTTTTTCCAATAATTGCCAAAATTCCACACATACCTTCTTTTGCCTTATAAAAAGTTCCTAAATTGCTTACGCATTTTCCCTTACAGTAATAGAATGGACGCCAGCGACAAGATACGTCGTGATAACAGCAAGGCAATATGGGTGAGCTACAAAACAACGGTGTTGGCTCCCCAGGGGGGAAATTGCCCGCCCACTTCCTGTACCAGCACAATTAGCCGAGCCTGCGCCAAGGTGAATTACACCGACTACCAACAGAAAAATAATGTGGCGATGGGGCGGATGAATTGCGATTGTACGACGGCCTGCCAGTGCTCCTAATGTCTGTTTGCCGTGATCATATAATAGCATAGGATGACTGTGAGAATAATCCCAGTAATCACAATGGAACATATCGCCATTATTGTAATGGTTTCACGGATAATAATACAGCACTCCCAGCATTTTACGTTGCGCATAACCTCATCCTCCTGTTCCCGTCTTTGAAACGGATTTACTGTTACGACGGCCTGCTCCATTTTGTTTATGGAGCCGCTGCGGCAGAATTCAATTTTTATCAACTAAGAACAGGTATGGAGGAGGCGTTACATAGGAAATTCAAGGACAAGATGGAGGATCTACATGCGTATTTGGATCTCATAAAGACGAAATTACCAATGCGCGAAATTCGGAAGGGTCTAAAGCATGCCTTAACACCTGTTGGCGTCCATGTGGATGTTACGGATGATCCCCTTCTTACGAATTCGCCCGCGAATACAAACCCATTTGGTTACAGTGAATTCAGCCCGTCCAAATACAAGCGGGGCCGGCAGTACGGAGGGAAGCGAACAACGCGGAGGAAGCGATAGGCCAGCCCCTCCCTACTCCTAGTATAAGGAAGTTGAACTTCGTTATACTAGATGAAGACAAAGGAGGAACGGCTGAAGGAGGGAATCCGAATTCTCACACGGCTCAAGGGCGTGGGAATTCCTCCGAGCAATTTCGGAATTCAGACGATCCAGAAGCGAATTTCCGAGTGGGTCGCCCAGGGCATCGCGATCAAGGAAGTAATTCCAATTCCGAATTACGACCGAGATGCCCATCTCACACTTCCTGTTAATAGCACGCAGACTGCCGAATTAGTCCTAAGGCAAATACCCCAGTAATGGATAGGAAATGGCCTCCATTCGTGCGGGTACATTAAATGAAGGAGCACTCTATGAAACAGTGGCCCGAGGCAACAAGGATAATTATTTTATTAGCAAGACGTTCAAGGATGCCGTGAATCCTTTTGAGACCCGCTACACTCGTCGCCCAGGATTCGTGAATGAATTGCGCCGAATCGGACCCCTCAATGCCCCGGACTTTGGACGTTCCTGTGAATTTGAATTGGAGATGGCCGGCGATGTTTTCCAGGATGTGACGATCCTGATTGACCTTCCTACGTGGCTGACTCCGGTGGAGGCCGGTCTGAATGGCGACTGGACCTATCTGATTCGCACACCTGCGGGCCGGTCCTATGGCTACATGAGGGGTATCGGCTACTTCCTGTTTTCCAACATACAACTCTTCCAGGACAAGGTACTCCTACAGGAATTCAGCGGGGACACCCTGTGGGCCTCCCAGCTTTCCCGAGGCTCCCTGAATTCGGCCTGGCTGGACCAGGCTCTCACTGGGACAACGGGCTTCGGCCAGTCCACCACCGACCTTTCCCGTCTCGCCACACCGGGTCGGCTGGCCCTGACCATACCCTTCATGGCAAATAACAAGGGAATTCCGTCCAGTAGCATGCGGCAACAGCGATTCCGCCTGAAACTGACGTTGAGGTCGCTGGAGGACCTTGTTGAGTGTTCCGACGATACGGTGTTACGGCCGACTCCTTGGACGGAGCCCCTGTTTCAAGTGACGAATCGCTCGGATGCGACGAAAAATTACACGTTTGCTCCGTTGCCCCGAGAGAAGATTGGAAGGCCGGCGCTCACTCTGGAAACTCGCCATAGTTATCTGGACCCCGAGTCGCGCACGGCGATCCAGAAGGCCCATCACGAGATTCCGTATTCCATCCTCTACGAGTCTATCTATACCTTCACTGGCGCGGCCGACATCTATACGTCGGTGGCCCTGGACGGAGAACATCCGGCTTCCAGGGCCTTCTGGTTTCTCCGCACGCTGGACAATCTCCAGAGGAATCGGCGCTGGGCCACGTCGTCGGCATCGGGCAATCCGTACTACGCCACGATTTCATTCAATATCGCGGGAAAGATTCGGGAGGCGGCGGCGGCCCCGATCATCTGGAATACCCTCGTGCCATTCTGTAAGGAGGAGCGCGACATCGGATTCCAGGTAGGCGAGATGAATTGGGACCTGGGGGCCTGGGCGGGGCGCGAGTCGCCCTATACGCGGGTGCCAGAGGGCTCTATTAATTTCAGCACGGCCGAGAAGCCGGCCTTCCTGTACCTGTTGCGATCACCGGATGTCGGCGACCTCTTCACCTCAAAGACTCTGGAATTGACGATTGTCATTGAGTCCTGGACTCTGTACAATGTGGAGGGAGAGCGGGGCTATACGGCGTTCAGTAATTGAGGCGACAAGGTCTAAACTATCCGGCCTACATACAGAAAGGTCACATGGCAAAGGAACAACCGCTCGGAGGAATTACAACTCTCTTGGATCTTACGGATCGTGATGCCCAAGAGAATTACCTGTTTCCCCTCGGAGCCAGCCAGAGTTGGTTTTCACGGGACACTCAGCGCAAACTCATCAGTTTCGCCCCCAATATTCAGACGACCCTCTTTCGTGGCCCGGCCGAATTCGGCCAGCGCTTCGTCTTTGATATCGGGTCGCTTCGTAACGGCGACCTCCTGTTCGGTGCCTTCCTGGAAATCAAGCTCGGTCACTGGCTGGACATGACCACCCTGAATGGTCTCGCCGGTGGAACCTGGACTTATGTGAATCCTATCACCGATGGCTGGGAATACGCGAATTCTCTCGGCAGTGTCTGTATCGCCCAGGCCGAATTGGAGATTGACGGAAAGACCGTGGAGATCGTGGATGGCGATTTCTCAGACGTATTCGGCAATGTCTTCCCCGACTTCAACGCGCGGGTCGGTATCGCCTACGACCACACGGCCAAGATTCCGAGACAGACTCTGAGAAACCTGGCCGCTCCTAGGAATTTTCCCACGGAAGACGGAGTCATACACTGCCCCCTGCCGTTTTTCTTCAGTCGTGTGAAGTATCAGGAGGCCCTACACCTCATTGGGTCCAAGGAAGGCACGGTGCGCATATTTATAACACTGCGGCCCTTCACAGAGGTCGTGCGCCGAATGTCTGGAGCCCGGAATTCCTGCGACGAGGTGCCTCTCAACCAGTCCGTACAATTCAATACGCCGACGGGCATCGTAGCCGTGAAGACAGCCGCAGTCGCCCCGTCGCTAGAGTCCGTGTCCCTGTTGAGTCATGGGGCCCTTGTTGATGGCGAGTACCGCCAGATGCTTCTGCGGAAGCCGTTTGAATTCATCCACAGGGAACTCCAGACGTTTACGTTTGACGAGCCAATGAAGTATTTGCTCACGAAAAATACGTCGTCCGATACTGTGACTATACAACTCCCTCTGGAGGCGAACCATCCTATTGAGGAGATTCTGTGGTTTGTCCGGCGAAAGTCGGTGCGCGTCAACAATGAATGGACGAATTACACGAATCGTCTGGAGGCGGAGTGGCCGAGGAACCCGACGGAGCAATTCTTCACGGCCCCGATGCTACAGTATGCGAAGGTACAGGTCAATGGGATATCACTCATTGAGTCTGACGAGCAGTATTTTCGGAGGAACGTCGCTTCCAAGCATCGGGGCGGTATCGGGGCCTACGAAAACTACATGTATGGCCTGTCATTTGCTGAGCGCCCTGGTGACCACCAGCCGACGGGGAGTATCAACGCCTCGCGCGCGAATTCGTTGCGCCTTACGCTGGAAATTCGGAATCCGGGCGGAGTTCAGGCCGAGCAGGATTGGGAAGTGAAAGTCTTTTGTGTGGCGCTGAACTGGCTTCGTTGCGAGAATGGGCTGACGAACGCGGTGTTTGAAGACTAGCACCGCGTCTCCTTCCTCATCACTTGCGTCCTGCCGACCAGTTGCCCCATTCTCATGAGAGAAGCCCTCGCCCAGGTCGCCGTACAGGAGAGGGCAGATACCGGCAAAATGGGCCTCGCCACATAATTTACAGACCGAGGCAGACATTCTGCTGGGGTCTGTGGTTTTATTGGGAAGTAGTAACGGCCATATTTGATTTGTTTTTCAGAGCATGTATGGAACAACTTTCAACAAGTAGGCCGCCATTTACGTATACACCATAATTCATCTTGACGTTCTCGTGTTCCAAGGCAAGATGCCAGATTTTGTAGGACCCCTCTGAATTCCAAGGCTCGGCGCGATCATCCAGGCAGGCACACAGACGGTACTTCCTATCTGTTACGAAGACCCTTCCATACTGCTTCACCGTCTTCTCCCGCTCCGAATCACTGATAGTATCAACAAGGATAGAATGATCGCCTGTTACGTAGAGGTCCTCCGTTAGTTCGGGATAGTTGGTAGGAGAACACTTGTACAGGCGATCCTGCGTGCGCTCGGCGTGTCCCGGATTACGAATCGTCCCGTTTCCAATGAGCTCCACCTTCTTGTAGCCATCACGGCTCGTTTTCACGAGGGTTCCAGGTTTCACCGTTTCAATGGGAACGTAGGCATCCGTCCCGCCCACGCTACAGAGAATTTTTGTGCCTTCCAGGAAACAGGGGGTGGCTGGGTATAGATACATATTCGCAGTAATAATTGAACCTACATCATAACCATTATTGTATAGGAAAGGAGGAGGAGGGCTACCACCCATGTATGCGATTCTCCAGGCAGTATAAGATCCAATACTACCACTATTTACATTTCCAATAATATAATTTGAACTATTACCTGCTATAGCATTAGGCCCTCCAACATTCGCAACACCATCGGAATGTGCCGTAGCATAGTCATTGTAATAATATATACCATACGCACCACCAACCGGTTCCGCCATTTCATTCATCGGACCCACCAGAAGACGAGGGGCAAGGCCTGTTCCCAATGTCTCATGTTGGAGTCCTTCATTGAACACGAAAGCGGTGTTCGCTACAATCGGATGACGGTCCCCTTCAAGAACGAATTTGCCCTCGCTATCATTGAGGTAGACCAAGAACGTCTTTTCAAACTCACTGTGACCGGAATCTATGTGAGGAGCCGTATCGCCCTTAATCCATCGCATAGGAATCTCGGAGATGCCTGAAAGATCTAGACCAAGGCGATCCTGTAGGGCGGCCCGAATCGTTTCGGTCAGGGGAACCTTGAAGTACACCACGCCCGAAGAGGATGTTGGTGACAGTTTTACATTGGCGGTTAGGACCTCGGGAAGTTGGAGGAGGTACTGAACATCTTCGTTGGAAAATACATTTGAGAAAATGGAGGGCATTCTACATATACGATTATATTTTTATAAATCCAGCATCGGGCACCGTGACGGGTCTAAACTACAAATACGGAATCTAAATAGGAATGGTTGCCTCTCTATTGCGAGTGCTCCAAAGCGGAATACAAGATTCCCGTCTCCTTCCACCGAGAGGACAGCCCAATATAGACCTCTTCAAAACCGTGCTCATTCGCGCCGGCCGATTCACGACGCAATGGGTGCGCCTGGATTTTGACACGAAGCCGAACTTCGGTACCAAGGCGGTCATCACGCTCCCCAGAAAGGGCCACCTGATATCTCGCCTCTTTCTTGTGACCACCTTTCCTGACCTCGGGCCGGCACAGAAGGCCGCCGCCGCCGCCGCCACCGCCGCTGGCCAAACCTTCCTCGGCCCGAATTTCATCTGGACGAATTCTCTCGGACACTCCGTTCTTAACCAGGCCACCATTGAAATAGGTGGAGCCCGCGTGGAACAGATTGACGGGCGCCTTCTAGAAGTCCTGGACGAATTCTACACGCCCCTGGAGAAGGTGGAGATCGTGAACCGGCTCATCCAGCGGAATTCCACGAATTTTCCGAATTATGTGAGTCCGAATACAGCCCCAGTGACCTACACACCCCTCCAATTCTGGTTCTGTCGCGGAGACTCGGGTGTTCATCTGCCGATTGATGCCCTCTCTGTGGACCCTGTAAAACTCACAGTCGTTTTCAATCCTGTTTCAAGCCTCTATGTAAGTACTGGGCGCGCCGCACCATTTGACGATCAGAATGCCACAGTGGGCGGAGCGTATTTTCCCATATCGGAAGCCCCATTCTATGTTGCTGATCCGGCAGGTGATCCCGTCTATGGCCTGCCATCTGCGCCTGGTCAACAGGGAAATCCCATGGTTCCTGTACTAGCCTCTCTGATTCCTGGCGTACAAATGCCAAAAACTCTTGTGATGGGCGACACCTACATGCTGGCTGAATACATCTATCTGGACGCACCCGAGGCGAACAAATTCCGCATCTCGGATATTGAGGTGCCTGTGACTCAGCACTATTCTTTTGAACCGTATGATACGTCGGCATCCGCCACGGCCACAGTCAGTCTTTCCATTCCGAATCCGACGCGAAATATTCTGTTCTATGCCCAGCGCTACGAGGGAGATTCCTACAACGCCCAGCACCTGGCCACACGAGACCTCAGCGGTTCCGGTACGACGACTCCGTGGTGGCCGAATGCGACTCCTGTAAATGCCAGGTCGCCGGCCCTTTTGCAGCCGGCCTACCAATTTCGGAATTCTGAGCCCCTTAAATCCATACAACTGAACTACGAGAACACGTTGGTGCGCTATTCCACGACGAGCCCATCCGTTTTTCGGTCTCTCTTTCCCTCCTACGAAATGAAAAAATCGCCATATGTGAATCGGTATTATTATTCTCTTCATTTTGGAATGAATCATGGTCATACGGCTCCGTCGTATCCGTCGGGTGAGGCGAATATGAATAAGATCTCCAACGTGGATTTAGAACTGGAATTCCGACCTGTGGCGGGCACGTTAAATCCGAATGCTGTCCCCCGATTTATCGTGCGTGTCTGGGCCGAGACCTACAATATCTTTCGTGTCTATGCTGGGCGCGGGGGGATGCTGTTCGCCTATTGAGGTCTGGAAGCGAGCGAGCCGTGCCAGCCGTGCCTGGCGTACATCCTCGGCCGTTCTGGGGGGCCCAGGCGGTGCCTCAGGAACCAGCCGATTCCCCTGAATTCCACAGAGCTGGACCCATTCCTCCTTGGTCATGCCCTGAAAACTCTTAATACAATACGCCTGGTCCTTTTCGGTCCTCTTGCCGACACGGCGAAGAAACGAACAGGTTGTCATTACAATATATTTGCTCCATGGACCCGAACGCATACAGAGTGCGTAGAAGGTTGAAAGACTTTTCCAGGTGAGGCATGTTGCCTTGGCTGTGACTTTCTTGTATTTACATTGTACGGCTACGAAGGTGGAGCCCTTCTGGGCCACGATGTCAATCCCCATATCGCGCCTCTTCAGACCCAGCGTCTCCAAAACCCCATCCGGCACATCTTCTAGGCGCCAGACCTTGTCGTATCCTTTCACGCGTTCCAAGTATAGGACGCAGAATTCCTCAAACAGGTCGCCCCGAATCTTCTTGTTGAGACGCGTCCGCAACTCCACGAAAGTATGTGCGGGAGCCTCGTACCACTTGTTACATTCCACGAGAAAGGCATCAAAGTAATTCGGTGGGCTTGCCAGAAGAATCTCGTGAAGTAGTGCGGAAAGATCCATGGTGTCTACATGTTGTTGGCAGCCGTTTTCTTCAATTTTTAGATTTGTGGATGTTACTTACACATACTTTTTTTAATCGCGTAAGCTGATGTAATTGCTCCAAATATTAACATTCCTTGATTTGATATGGGATTTTCAAAACATACCTTTGTCAGATGATCCTTCATATCTAAGAACACCTTTACCGGATACATGGAGGAAGATATCGTATCATTTTTCTCCTTCCAATTATCTTTATACATAGATTCTTTTATAGACGTTAATATATGAAATGGTAATAAATGTATGATGTATACAAAGGGTATTAGATAATACAAGTTAAAACTTGCTAGTTTTTTGTTAAGAAAGGCCAACAGTATAAAGCACCAAAGTAGTATATGAAATACACATAAGACTGTAAAGAAGACTTCTTTCAAGTCCATATAATTATACTATAGATTTTTAGATTCGTAGATGTTACTAAACATCTAATCCCTACATATAATGAAGGTCGGTAAGAAGAATCTACGGTACGCGCTCATTTTTCTAGCAATCGTGGTTGCCCTTTATATTTTCACTCAAGGCCCGCAGTTAAACGTAGAAAGTTTTGCGTCTTCGGGAACTAGTTGGTGGGTGTGGGTTTTAGTAGTTTTAGGCATATTTATCTTTCTTAATTTTTTATCCTTTCTTTCGATGAACGCTGAAGGCGAATCTTTAATTTATAGTTAGACCCGTGCTCACAGGCCTAGTGTTCCCAAACTTCATTATATCTAACCCCTAGGTATAATGAAATTTGGTAAGAAGAATCTACGCTACGCGCTTATTTTTCTAGCAATTGTGGTTGCTCTTTATATTTTTACTCAACGCCAGCAGTTAAACGTAGAAAGTTTCGCGTCTTCGGGAATTAGTTGGTGGGTATGGGTTTTGATCGTTATTGGCGTAATTGCCCTACTCAATGTTATTTCTTTTGTTATGTTTTTTAACTCTGATGAGGCGAAACAGCATCAGGAATACATGAAAGGTGCTCTCGAAAGGATGGAAAGCATGAAAAGACCAAGCTACGCAGGTGGAAAACGAAGCAAGAGATCATAAAGCGGTGTTTCCGTTTATACCATAAACTTGTGGCCGGCAAACTCAATCTTTAGGGTGCCTCGGCACAGTTCCATGTCATCAGGCAGAACGCGTACTCCTACATACTCTGTATGGTCGTCATTCATCTTTATCACATGGTAGTATCCGCTCCAGAACACGCGGAACCAATTGGAACCGAGGTCCTCGTATCTTCCCTTCGCCCAGGTCGTCAGGACTTCTGAATCCGTAAACCGAATCTGCCCCGAACCCCATGTGTAGGACTTTCCGGCCAGGCTGAAGATTCCCACTGAACTCTTTTTCGCCTCTAGAATCTGGGTAAAATACTTCTTCATGCGCGCCAACTTGTGACCGGAATTTCCAATCGGATAGGAAAAGTGGCAAATAATGGAAGTGGCCTCGTTCTTTACTTCGTCATACCCTTCAAACAAACTCACGTATGGGTTTAGAAGCGTGTTGTCGTAGAGTCCGCACCGTATGAAGTGATAGTTTATGAACGGCTGGTCCATACAGTAGGGAATCAGAGCACCAGACTCGGCGTAGGCCTCGGCGTGTCCGCGTATTCTGGAGAACACGTCGCGGATCTTCAGAGACCTCTTGAACAGGAGTGTCCCGCTGTTGAATCCCTTTATGGACGGATCAAAGGGGGCCTGGAAAAACTGGGCACCGAAACTGGGACTCTGTATAGTTCCGGATTCAATCGCATAGATGCGCTCCTCCAACTTAAAACTGAAAATCTTTCTCAGGTCATCCTTGACCATAATATCAGTGTCCAGGTACAGAATAGTATCATACTTATCAATCTCGGGATAGTCAAAGATCTGGAGACGGGCACAGGCCGCCTGGAAAATCGTCTTGAGCGGGACACTGAAAATCCGGACGTAGATTCCAACAGTGGCGCACAAGGCATGAACACTGTCCTTGAAGTCATCCGTCGTCATGATGAGGAAATCAATCGTGTCCGTCTTTGAAAACATTAGGACGGACTTCAGAAGGATGTCGGCCAGTTTGAAGTAGTCGCGATTGTAGAATACGCAGAAGTAGGTGAGATTGCGATTTCCTGTGGGGGCCTTGAGGGCCAACTGATTGTAGGCCACCTCTTCTGCTGAGACGATCTTGGCAGGATAGTGTATTACCAGCATCTTGTTGTCAAACAGATTTCCTTCTATGGGAAGATCCAAAAGGGAGAATGTTAGATGGGGATGAGACTTCTTCCACTCGGTAATCGCGGCAGTAAACAGGGGGAGTTCACCAAGCTGTATATCCTCAATAATATAGTAGCCACCCTTGTTTAGTTTATATATGCTGTTCTCAAAGAAGCACTTATTCGCCGTGAAACAGTGATAGCCGTCATCAATAATGATGTCTAGGGGCTGTAATAGATCCCCTTGACCCCATAGATCTTGAATCGCCGACTTGGAAGTCTGGTCACAGTAAAACGTCCGTATGCGCTCCTCCTGAAAGAGGATGGAGCGGTCAATATCGGCCGAGAATATCTGTGAATTCGGGAAAAGTTTCTGCCAGGCGCGCAATGACGACCCAGGCTTTCTCTCGGGTTCCATATGACTTGGAATGGTGGGATTCGTCGTGCCGATTCCGAGTTCAAAAACACGTAGGGAAGCGCCAAAGAGTGGCTGGAATAACTTGTTGTATACAATCGTATAGTTGTGTAGACCGTTTCCCTTATCGCTACCGTAATACTGCATCACCTTACAGGTGACCGTAGGAGTCTGAAAATCAAAATCATTTACGGAAAACATCTATACAATAAAGTATTTTATAGATGAATTCCTTTTCCGCGGGGCAGCCTACAGAATCTTCATGAATTCGTCATGCACGTGCTTGACGTTTCCGATGTGAATACAACTGTCGGATAGGCTGTAATTTAGGCACCCATCGGCCCGTTTGTAGGGTTCGTATGGGTCAAAGAAATTGAAGCCGTATTCGGAGCATGCTCTTTTTAGACTCGCGTTCAGAGTGTTCGTGTAGAGAACTCGTTCGGCGTTTGTACCAATGAACGGCAGGGGCTTCTCGTGCGCTCCCACGTGCCGATGGTCAGTCTCATCCGTCGGGGGAGGAACGCCTACAATAATAATCTGCTTGTACTTTTTCACAAGTTGCTTAATCGCCGTGAAATACTTGTCAGCGAGGCTGGTACAGACGACATAATAATCTGCTCCGAGTGCCACCTGTTTTCCAATATGGCACCTGACGTCAATTTCGCCATAGACGAAACAGACGGTACTGTTTTCATCTGTGTCGGTCGGGCTGAAATTCATGATGCGCGTATCTCTTCCGAGACTGAACATCGTCTTGCCAATATCACACAGGTTCGTGTTTTCTACGGAAAGATCCTTAAACATCATTATACCGTGGCTATCGCCGTAGAAACAGAGCGGTTTGGCCTTCTGGCTACCACACGAGACGTTCAGGTCGCCAACACGAAAGGAGATATAGTTGCTTAGGGTATCATCCAACTTCATGACGTGGCTGAAATGATTCCATGTGACGAGTACCACATTGTTTCCGAGCATCCTGTATGTTCCTAGTCCCCACAGTGTCACGAGTTCGCCGTTGGGATAGAACTCAATGTAGCCATTCGCCCAAACATAGCGCTTTCTCATTAGCCTGTTGACATCAATGGGGTCATTCGTCGGGTATATCTTCTCGTAATTCGCGAGAAGGTGTGAGATGTGCTTCTCCATTCTTTTCCGCTTGTGCTCAGCATTTCCGAGGGGCCACACGAAATGGCAGATGGTGATGTCAGTAGGAGCGGAAGGCGGGGGAGGACAGGGCTCGGCACTCAGAATTATCGCATATTTGCTCATTAGGGTGAGGTCATGTAGATTCCCCGTGATGAAATGGTAATTCAGGAAGGGCTGGTCCCAGCACTCGGGCATTCTTCCGCCGCGCGCCTTCATGCGATTGATATGGATAATCGCGGCGTTGAACTTGGAGCAGATTGTTCCGCAGACATTGAACAACATGATACCTCCGTTGAGAGCCGGCGTGTTCTTCTTGAAGGTCCTGAAGTCAAAAAACCAGCCCCCGTGAATTTCATGTTCAATCGTTCCCTCGGTCAGCACATAGATGCGATCCTCTAACTCCAGCTCAAACATTCTCAGGAGGTCGCCCTGAATGATGATATCGGTGTCAATGTAGAGGGCCTTGCTGTACAGGTGAATATCCTTGTACTCAAACGCGTAAAGTCTGGCACACGATGACTCGTGCATGGAAGTGAACTCAAAGATCTGGCATTTCACGGGGACACCAATCATCTGTCCGAACTCAACAATCTCGGCCTCAAACTCCTTGGAGGTGAAGACGACAAAGTCAATGCCCTCGGTTCTAGAGAAGAACTTGTAGGATGCCAGGAGAATTTTCAGAAGGCCCACGTAGGTTCTCTTGTGAAATACGCAGGCGTAGACGAGATACTTGCGAGTCCCTGTGGAATTGTACTCGCACTTCAACTCATGGACAATACAGTCCTCGTAATTATAGAGCGACTCGGGCTCAAGTTCGCCGGATGATACTACCAGGGTATCAATATGAATCGCAACATATTTATCCAGGTTGTCGTTCATCTTCATAATGTGATTGTGAATACTCCAACTGGCGCGCACCGTCGTACGATCATAGAAAGTGTAACTGCCTTCCTTCCAGGCCGTGTTAACGACTCCGTCCAGGCTCAACTGTACATATCCTTCGCCCCATGTGTAACGCCTACAGAGATCGGGAGTCAAGACGAATTTCGGATCAGCCTTATAAATGGTGTTGAAATTTTTCAAAATGTAGGCTACGTGTAACTTCATTCGCATATAAACCTGGTCCGGGTTACCGGTAGGCCATACAAAGTGGCAGAGCTTAGTGTGATTATTCGCCAGATTCGTTTCACGACCACAACGAACTACGAATGTCTTTAGGAAGACGGTGTTGTGGGAGTCGTCCTTGATAAAGTGGTAATTCAAAAACGGCTGATCGTAACCATCTGGCAGTGGGCCAGGAAGTGTTTTCATGAAGGCAATGTGCTTGCGAACTTCTTCAAACTTTGAGCGCATGGTATCACTTGTGGAAAAAAGCATGATGTCGCAATTGATTCCTGGGCTCGTCTTGTCAAGCTTGGCAAAGTCCAGAAACCAGGAGCCGTGAACTTCCTCTTCTAGATGACCATGGGAAACCGCGTGAAGTTTGTCCTCCAGCTCGGTTTCAAAGAGCTCTGTTAGATCTCCCTGTACGACTGTTGATGGGTCAATGTAGAGTACCTTTTTGTAGTTGTCAATATTTTTATAGTCAAAGATGGAAAGTCTCGCACATGAAAGTTCATGAGCAGACTTGTAGTCACATATTGTGATATTGATGTCAAGGTCAAGTGTCTTAGAAAACTCGCGAATGGCGGGCTCAAACTCGGCTTTAGTGAGAATGAGGAAGTCGGTTTGTTTGGAGAAAAACTTGTACGAGGTTAACATCAATTTCAGCAGTTCTACGTACTTCTCGTTTTGAAGTACGCAACTATAGATCAAGTATTTTTTTGACTGGACGTCGGGTTCGGTTGCCTCTGTCGTTTCGGGCTCCGTTATGGGCTGGTCAATAATAGTCGGCTCTTCTTCGGCAGGCTTATCCGCAGGCTTATCCGTCGCCGGTAGGGCATCCGCCACCGGCTTATCCGCAGGCTTATCCGCCGGCTTATCCGCAGGCTTATCCGCCGGCTTATCAGTCGCCGGTAGGGCATCCGCCACCGGCTTATCCGCCGGCGCAGCCTGTTCTACAAACTTACACGACTCCTTAGAAAACGGATGTCCCGCATCGGTATACAGCCGACTCGGCCGACCCTTTGTAAAACTATCCAGGCTTCCACCTACATCCACATACATATTATTCGGGTTCTCCTTCATACACAGAGGAATCCACACCTTACTCAAGGGTCCAGCCGAGAACAGGATGAGTTCATCCTTCTTACCGCGCACATAGTCCAGAATCTGCGCCGTCTCTCTCTGGTGAACAGTGTCCCAGACATCCACCAACTTTTCACTGATCAGGAGGCGCCCCTTCAGAGGTAGCACACTCTCCTCAATCCCCGAGGTCACCATGTAGAATCCAGGCGTGTACGTCATGAGGAACTCAGTGAATTTCTTCCAGTTGGAATTCCCGAAGATGTTCGCATACGTCCTCTGGGCAATCGGTACCTTGAATTTGTACACGAAATCACCGTAAATTTCCGGCGTACAGTTCCAAGGCTTATTACACGTATTACAGGGGATACCAATGTAGAGATTCGGATTCACAATCTGTATACTGTCAGCCAGTTGCTGGCGCAGGACCCCCCCCTCCTTAAACGTCCAGGTATCGCAGTTCGTGAGCGTCTTGTTCAACAGGATGCTGTGCTCGCCGTCACTGGGGCGTATGAGTCCAAACGGCGTCTTCGCATTCATCTTCTTTATGAAGAAATCCAGATGCTCACTCATGGTCCCCTCAATAGGCCCTGTCCCAGGCCCGGGCCCAGCCCCAGCCCCCTGTAGAGGAACAACGTACTGCGGGACTTCATTCAGGGCATAGGCATTCATTCCATCCTTCTCCCAATGCTGCTTTCCAATATGTACACTGTAGATGGAATTCATGAATCCCGTGAGGAATCCCTTCGCAAAATACCGGTCGGCATGCCCCCTCTCAAAAAAGCGGTGGTTCGCCTGGTAGTGCCCCAATTCAAGCATGGCACTCACACGCGACATGGAAGGCTGTAGAGAGTAGTGAGGCCAGTAGCCACAGTGGTGGCCAGGAAGGTCGTCACGCTTCTCGTGAAGAAGATAACCCTTCTCCAACATGATTCCACCCGTCCGCTCCAGATCCGTGTAGACTACACCATAGTTTCTGTTGAACACAATCTGGTGAATGTTCTTGCTCTGGTACTTCTCCAGGAACTGGACAGAGCGCTCCACATGCGGTCCAGGGTGGAAATACATCCAGTCGTCCTCCAGGTGAATCCAGTACGTCGGCCGAGTCTCGTTGAGGTGGTCCCAGATAATGTTCATGCTCTCGCGGTGCCCCTTCTCGGTCGGCCCCTTCATGTAGTAGTCAAAAAAGGGGAAATTCTCGCGCATCTTGACGCGGTCCTCCTCCGATGAATTATCATCCACGCAGAAAAACGAGTCAATGCTGGAAACATCCGACCACGTGTTGAGAATGGAATAGACCGTCTTCTCAAAGAGTTCGTACCGCTTACAGGTGGTCATTGTCAGCATGATACGGGGCTTCACAAGAGGCTTCTTGACAGGGATTGTCGCCGGCCGTGCCGTCAGCAGGGGCATGTAACGATTGATAATCTTTGTAAGAATCTGGTTGTGCTCGTTTGTGAGGATGATCGGCATCTCTCTCTGAGCATCAACGTAGTCAAAGAGCTCCTTCAGGAAGTCCAGCGTGTAAGGAAGGCCGTCGATACAAAACTGAATATTGGTGAAGACATTATGAATCCACCACTGGCCGGCCCCCGTATATTTCCGCTTCATGATCATTTCAAACATGCGCACGGAGACGTCGGGGCGCTTCACGCGGTCGCCCACGATTGTCATGTAGTACGGAAGATAGAAGTCGTAGTCCTCCTTGTTTACAAACAGCTTGTCGGCGAAGGTGTCCTTCATAAAGCGTGTCTCATAGTAAGGCTGGATGACCTGGTAATAGGCAAAGGCCACCTCGGCCGGACCATGGATACAGTAATACTTGATTAGGCGGAAGTAGCACTCAATGCGATTCGGGTCATACTTGAAGGACTCCACAAGATAGACGAGACCCTCCATCTCTCTTCCGAGTTTCACGTAGGAATCGTACAGGGAGAGGCAACTCATGTACTTCTCCTGTTGCCACGTGTCCAGCGTAAGAACCACCTTGTAGAACTCAATGGCCTTCTCGTCCATGCGTGCCGAGCAGTAACTCTGGGCGCAATAAAAGGCGTAGCGCTTGTGAATCTCGTCCTTCTTTGCCACGGCCTCGTGGTAGGCCTTCTCTAGAATGCGGGCATCGTCGTGGTACTTGTTGGGATTCTTGTTTCTTGCTCCGGAGCGACCTGAGAAAAAGTAGTAGTCGCCGAACCATTCGGCAGTAGGAGTGGTCGGATCTATACAGCGGGCATACTCGTGGAGCACACCGACGTACTCCCAGCGCTTGCGATTGTTGAAGAGCTGGGCACGTTCGTAACGGAGCCCCACTTCGTTTCCGAACATGAACTTGTAGGAATCCTCGGTCGGATTTTCGGGAAAGACGAAATTGCCCCGAATCTCGTCGTCGGCGTCCCAGACAAAAACATAGTCGCTCTTATTGTATGCCTTCTGGAAAGCGACGGTGCGATTGTATCCGAAGTCGCGCCACTCGGTATCGTAGACTTCACCCGGAATTCCACGCTCCTTGAAAAACTTCGTGATATCACTCTTTGTTGTGTCAGTGGAGCCGGTATCAGAAATAGACCAGCAATCAATGGGAACGTATTTGAGGATGTGCCGTAGAGTGTCCGTGATAACGTGCGCCTCGTTCTTCACGATCATTGCCAAGCAGACAGTTTTCTTCGGCATCTTTTTCATGAAAAGAATGTTCTGTGTGTGTATTACCGCGTGGTCTTTAATCGGTCTCGGTCTCGGCTTCTGTTTCTGTCTCTGTTTCTGTCTCAGTCTCCGTATCAACCGAAGAGGCCACGTATAGACAACCTCCGCAGTCGGTATGGGCAAGTTGGTTAGGTTGGCTCTCGCGACACCCCCAGCAGTTTATGTTAGGGCCCTTACTAGCACAATAGGCTCCACAATGGTCATGTTCATCATATGCTTCATAAGCAATGTGTTTACAGTTTGGGCAACGCCTGACTTCCGAATTCATGGGCTCCATTCTACCAGTTCTACTTGGGACCTCCCCGTTCAATTTTTCTAGGGGGTCTTATCGGCGTACTCGGGGTCCGAATCATATTCGTTTGGCATGTTTATGTGAAGGCTGGCCTTGGAGGGTTCCACAGTACCTGTAGGACTCTTAGGTGTTCTCAATTTCATTCCAGTGAAGGGGGTCTCCTTGGTCGGAGCCGGCCGGTAATTTTGGAAAATCTTGGGAAATTCGGGGCGGGTATGTTGAATGCGAAACAGGTCGGCAACAGATTGATTCGCCCCCTTTCTCCAATTCATCCGATTTCCCTGGGACTGCATTTCATCCTCGCTGAGAATCATGTATTCGGGTTTGGTCTCGGTCTTGTCTGTGGCCGGCTCTTCTGGTACCGGTGACGAACGCTGATGTCCCTTCCGTTTCACGATTTCAAAATCCTCCTCCATTTCTAATTCCCTCCCTGTACAAAATTTGTACGCTTTAACCGACGAAACCCATCCAAGAAACGATGTCACTCCTTATTGTAGAATCACCAGCAAAATGCTCTAAAATCCAGGGCTTCCTAGGCTCTGGATGGAAGGTGATTGCCACAATGGGTCACATTCGCGCCCTTGATGAAGGCCTGGATGCCATCGGACTGGAACGCGACTTTGAGCCCCGCTACGAATTTCTGAAGGATAAGTCCAAGGCCATCCAGCAAATACGGGACTGCTCCAAGGGTATCAGCAAGGACCGAATCTTCCTGGCATCCGACGATGACCGTGAGGGCGAGGCCATCTCGTACTCTGTGGCAGTCCTGTTGAGTCTGAACGTGAGCACTGCTCCCCGCATCGTCTTTCACGAAATCACGAAGGAGGCCATCACGGGAGCGCTCAGGGCCCCGAAGCGAATCAACATGGACCGTGTTTCGGCGCAACAGGCGAGGGCGGTGCTTGACATGCTCGTCGGATTCACCATTTCGCCCCTCCTGTGGAAATTCGTGGGCCAGAGCCTATCTGCTGGTCGGTGCCAGACACCGGCCCTGCGTCTTGTTGGGGACCGCGAGGCAGAGATCAAGGAATTCAGTAAGGAAACTACATGGTATATAAAGGCTACGTGGGTCACAGAAAAGGGGACGAACTTTGAGGCCTCCATGACGGTCGGTCTGGAGGACGAGGAGTCGGCCACGAATTATCTGGAGAATGTGAATGATTCCTCCGAGGGCCGTGTGACTTCTGCCACGACGAAGACGACGACAGATGCTCCGCCGGCGCCCCTCATTACTTCCACTCTACAACAGGAAGCATCGGCTTTGTACGGCTCACAACCGAAGAATACGATGAAGATTGCCCAGAAACTCTATGAGGCCGGTCACATTACCTACATGCGAACGGACCACGCCGTACTTTCTGAGGAAATCAAGGCTGAGGCACTAGCCTATATCAAGGAGACGTACGGAGATGAGTACGCCCCTGCGGCCCCCCAAGATCCGAAGAACAAGAAGAAGAAGGTATCGGGCGGAGCCCAGGAGGCCCACGAGGCAATTCGCCCGACGCACATTTCGGCCACGGAGCTTCCAGAGGCAGAGGATTGGTCGGCACCGGAGAGGAAACTCTACAAGCTCATCTGGAACCGTACACTACAGAGCCTGATGCCTGCCTGTAAGGGTGAGGACCGGGTCGTGATGATTGTCTCTTCGGCCGATCCGAGCGAATTGCCGTGGAAGGCGGTCTGGCACCGCACCACGTTTCAGGGATGGCGACGCATCGGACAGGCAATTGCCGATCTGGATGAGGAAGAGGACGATCCTGTCAGTCCCTCGGGGTCCTGGGGGCAGGGCCAGAGCATCAACGAGGGGGATACTGTGAATTGGCTAACAATGGAGGCCGCGCCGAAGGATACGAAGCCTGTACCGCGCTTCACGGAGGCCACCCTTGTTCGCGAACTGGAAAAGCGGGGAATCGGTCGCCCGAGTACGTTCGCCAGCCTTATTGGGACCATTCTTGATAAGAACTATGTGGAGAAGGTGGATAGGAAGCCGGAGGAGGTGAAGGTTCCGAAACTGAAGGTGGTCGCGCCGAATACGTGGCCTCCCGAGCGTACCACGACGGTACAGAAGGTGGGCGGAGAGAAACAGAAACTCGCGCCGACTGCTCTGGGGCTCTCGGTGATTGAATTCTGCGTGAAGGAATTCGGGACCCTCTTTGAATACGGATTCACGAAACAGATGGAGGAGCGCCTGGACCGTATTGCCGAGGGGAAGGAGCCGTGGAAGAATCTCTGTAGGGATACCTGGGACTCCTTTCGCGAGACGTACCAGACACTGAAGGACGCGAAGGGCACGCAGACACAGACGCTCAGACAGAAGGTGTTTGAGAAATCGGGAATCAAGGCGGTCCAGAGTAAGAAGGGGCCGATCCTGTTGATTGAGGGAGCCACCAAGGATGATACGGTCTTCTATGGTTGGCCGGAGGGTGTCGCTTTCTCGGATCTTACGGAGGAGCAGGCCACGGAGCATGTCAAGCGAATCAAGGACGAGAAGGCAAATGAGAAGATCGGGGAATTTGAATCCGTCCCGATGTTCAAGAAGTCCGGACAATTCGGCACCTATATTTCCTGTGGAACGGCGAATGTGCCCTGGACGGCCGGGGACACGGTGGATACGATTCGGGAGAAGATCCGTCTGAAGCGCGAAAGTGTTCTTCATACCCTCGGCCCGTTTGAATTCCGAAAGGGTCCGTATGGAGTCTATATGTTCAAGAAGGATGTCAGCCCGAGCGCGCGGAAATTCGTGACAGTCCCTTCGGCCGTGGATCCGAAGGTCCTTACTCAGGCGGCGGCGACGCAGATTTACCAGACGGGCCTCCAGCAAAAGGCAAAGGCTAAAGCCTACGGGGGTTATAAAAAGAAGGATTCGTAGTAGGGCATGTCTATCCGTTGGTTGGAATCGGCACTCCAATGGTTCAAGGACTACCAAGTACCTTTCAAAGAGCCCCTCGTCCCGCCGGATTTTTACACGGCCGAGTCCCCCCCAGAAAACAACATTGTCTGGATTTTGCGGAAATTTGACCAGTCGTCTCGCCTGTACCGAATGATTCAGTATATTCATACGCAGTACGGAGTCAAGCAGACGGTGATTGTTCCTAGGCGGACGGTCTCGGCCGAATTTCCGGTGCTGGAATTCTACCAGAAGACGGAGGCCGCCATCGCCATTCACAAGAGCACCTATATTTTTTCAGAGGCGGGAGTCATGGAGTCGGCAGTCGTCACGGGGAAGCGATCGGCGCGCCCCGTCTATCTGTTCATACACGACGAGTCTTCCGATGCCGAACTAAAAAGGGTCCTGCCAATGTATAAGGACGTGTACATATTCTATACGAGTAAGTGGATTCAGACCGTCGGTGAGTGGGCCAATCGCGCCTCCCTACAGGTCTATCTGCCGGTCTTCGCGAAGGAACATGTCACGCACACTACGAAGAAGGTGGTCCTCTGTCTCTGTAAGGATTCCCAGTGGAAATTCCAGAGTATTGCGAGCACGCTTCCCGCCCAGGAATTTATGTATTCTCCAACAGGGGAGGGGAGGAATTCCCTGTATCTTAAGACGGCTGTCCTGTGCGTCTTGAATACGGCCACGCCGTACGAAATTATCATGGAGTCGGCCGCCTCAGGAATTCCGATAGTGGTTCAGTGGAGTCCGATATACGAAGAGGTGTTTGGAGATGACTGTGTCTATATAAAAAAAGATTCTGTTGATGACTGGACGAAGATAATTTCTCTGTTGATGGGAAATGCGCTGTTCTATAGAGAGCAGAGCCAGAAATCTCTGCGACTGTCACAGAGTTACGACAGTTCCAAGGAAATGGACATGTTTCTGAATCACGTATTTTCAGAGGTAATTAATTTGTGAAGAGTAGATGTCTTCTAGACGACCAAGCATTACAAGCATAGCCGGCACAATAGAAAGAAGACATACGGAAACATGCCCCGCTATAAAAAAGTATCTGAATGGTTGGACTCCTGAGCAGGAGAAATTAATGGCGAAGTGGGCCGACATCGCCGGCGGTTACAGGTGGCTTCATGACAGGGCTGAGAGGAGGTTTACACGGGGAAATGGCTGTATTACAATCCCTGTGATTATCCTGTCAACTGTTACAGGAACGGCGAATTTCGCTCTCTCTAGTGTCATATCTCCAGATTATATAGTGGTCTTAAGTTATGCCCAGCTGATAATTGGGTCAATCTCAATTTTCGTAGGAATTTTAACGACCCTGGGGAATTTCCTTCGGTTCGCCCAGAATTCTGAGGCCCACCGTGTGGCGGGAATTGCGTGGGGGAAATTACACCGGCAAATTACGGTGGAAATCGCAATTCATCCAGATGACCGCGAGGACTCCATGGAATTCCTACAATTCTGCCGTGAGAACATGGACAGTCTTGTAGAGCAGTCCCCGCCGATTCCTGACGGTGTAATTCGCCTGTTTGACAGGGAATTCTCCGATATATCGGGCCTGGAGCGTCCTGATATATGTCATGGTCTAGAGCATACTCCCATATATGATTCCACAAAACCCCGTCTAATGAAGATGGTGACCGATGCCACGATTTTCTTGAAACAGCGGAAGAAACTCCTTCGCGATGAGATTCTTCCTGATCTTTCTGAGCGGATATCCAGCGTGGTGGCTACGGAAATTCAGAAGAAACTGGCCGAAATCCGAAAACCGGAGCCGTTACGCGACTGGCGCCATTTTGTTAGACCGCGCCCTGTGAATGAGCGAATCTACAGGCAAGATGATGAAGACGTTCCTGTAAGTATAAAGTCCGAGACGCCGAGGACGAGGTCCCAGAGTTTAACTGAGGCCGAGATAAAGCAGAATAGTTCAAACAGTTCAACAAACGGAATGGTGATTTCTATGAAAATTCACAAGACTCCCACACCGACTGCCACACCTGCGTTCATCACGATACCAAAATCTACTCCCGTCGCAGGTGAGTAGGCCCTTTATGGATCTTGAAGAAAAATTCACGACACGAATCTATGTAATAGGACTCGTGTCGGGATTTCTGGCCGGTCTTTCCACTGGCATCCTGGCTTCCATATATTATTTTTACCGCATTAACAAGACTACGTTCCAGTCAGTTCTATTGAAGGCCCTCCTTCAGAAGGCCCTCCTTCAGAAGTAATCATGCTGACGGGTCTAAGACTTTTTAGAAAATAAACCCTTCGCCTTGCTGTATCCGCTTGAAATTCCTTTACCAACACTTCCAACGGCACCACTTACCTTGCTACCTACACTTCCAACGGCGCTACCTACTTTTTGCGCCTGCTGAAATCGCTTAAAAGTTTTACCCATTCCACTTAAGTTGGCCACGCTACCAGCTAGCCCACCTAGGTTAACTTTACCCGCTAGTGCCCCAAGATTTATACCCGGATCACTTGTACGACCGCTATTACTGCTACCATTACTGCTACCATTATTGTTACCATTGTTTGCCACTGGTGCGCTCGGTCTTTTTGGGGCGCTTCCACTCCCACGAGATAGTAATACTAGTCCAACTACAAAATAAAGAGTCACCGGAATACCGATAATAAGTATAAGAGTCCAGTTAATATCAACCTTTGTACTCGAAGAATCAAAATTCTCTATACCCATGTATTTGCTGGCAGAAACGATAAAATAAATCGCCGCGGCGATTACTAGGAAAACAAGAATATTTCGCAAAGTTTTTCCACTAAGTTTCATCTTACTGAGGTATTAGATTTAATATATCAGCATACTGGCCGAGTGCTTCCAAGCGTTTTTTACCCTGTAGGACGAAGGCGTTTTTGGCCACATCGGAATACGACTCTTTAGAAATACGCGCTACCAGATCCTCCACACTGCTAAAGGTAAATACGGTGTTGAGGGCTCCATTGTAAAAATCGGCACGCCGAATGAATTCACGGACGCACTCGGATTTCCATACTTGGTCGGGGCTAGCTGCGTAGGCCTCTTGGTTCCTGTGGTAACAGAACCAGGATAATTCGCTGTGTTCTTCGGGGTCCAGGAGAATCTTCTCCAAGAATTCGGGAGTAGGAACCCAGATGGGTATGCCCGCAGCCGACTGCTCAAAACAACTCATCGTACTCACATTGTAGGGGACATGAATGATTGCCTGGAACTCGGCCAGCATATTGTCATCCAAATATCCCTTTGATTTTCGGGAAAGTATGGAAGTGACTTCGCACACGGTGCCCAGGTGGTCGTATATTTCCAGAAGGGTCTTGGAGCCCTTTCCATCGGTTATATGAAACCGAGTGTCCCAGATGAGGAAGGGTTTCGCTACGGCCGGTGGCGAGGCGATTCGGAAACGCAGGGGGCTGTCGCACAAGCTCTGAATAACGGGTCCGCGGACGCCAAGATACTGAGCGGCATACCACTCGTCGGCGTGGTTGTTGTGAATTACTTTGAGCCAGCCGTCCGCTACCGCCCGCGTAATACGATGACAGAGATCGCGAAATACGAAGGGGATCACTGTAAGTTCATTGCCGAACCTTGTAGAATTTATGTGATATACAGGGAGCCCCGTTCTTTCAAACAGAAGCGGGTAGCGCATACAGTGCGACGTAAAAATCATGGAGTACGTTGCCTTCACCTTCTCAATAAAGGCCTCGGGAATCGCCGTCTCCAAAGGTTCATGGCGCATGGGTATGGAGTTCTTCAGATCCTCAACAAAGGACGGCCAGGCATCGCCCATTGGGGGCTTCTCGTCGGAAATCCAGACGAAGTCCCCGCGAATTCCAAGTACCCGTATCTGTCGCTGGATGTCGGGCAGGACGGCAGAGTGATGGCAGAAGAGGAGGGCACGCCTCGGCGGAAACACGGATCTCCAGGCCCACAGGGTCCAGCCGGCAAACTCGCCGGCCTCCACCATGGCACCGAACTTCGCATACGGTTCTCTCCAGACAATGCGCCGTTCCGAGAAGGGGGCCCCGTCCCGCCGAACGAGGACAGCAGGAAACGGCCCCGCCTGTAGCCAGGCAGCGTGTTTCTCGGGGGCCATCGGAATCCAGCGGGACAGGAGGGCAGCCGAAGGCCGAGGCACAGATTTGTTGCTCGGACAGAACCAGAAGGTCTTCGGATTTGTGGGGACGATTTGCTGGACCCATAGCATACTCTCTTGGACAATGTCGGATCCGGTATCTACGGGATCCAGAACGCCGAGCTCATCAATGCCATTCGCCTCCAAGTATTTATATAAGTCCTCAGCCGACATTCCTGTTGAGTCGTATGCGCTATTTCTTAGCCCCATTTCTGAGCCACGAATTTAGATGCCGTGCCCTTGTAATCTCCCTCCCGAAATATATCCAGATGCCGGCGAATGGGGACCAATCCTGTGGAATCTCCTACATGGTCTCGCCGAACGTGCTGGAAAGCCCGTGACACCCGTGTTTGCCGAAGAGGAGCGCACGCACTGGATCGCACTTTTCAAACTGACGTCCGAGATTATCCCGTGCCATGTATGTAAGGAGCATTTTCGCATCTATCTCCAAGAACACCCTGTAGATGTCTTGAGGACCATGCCCCTCCACGAATTTCCTGGCTGGGTTCGGCACTGGTTCTGGGAAGTTCATGAATGGGTCAATATGACCCTGTCAAAACCTTCCTTTCCGGAGGAGGACCTATACGCACGATATGCTGGTATGAATCTGCGCCCCAGACTCCGTGGCCTGGATATTCCGATGAATCGCGCAATCCGTGTTTCTGGAAACCAACTGAAAAAATACGGAGATTGGAAGGCGAAGTATATGATGATTCTCTCAGTTCTGGGTCTTTAATTAGAATGGCTAGTCGTCGTCGGACTCGTAAAAAGCGTAGGCGAAGAGGCGGTGGGAGTCTGAACGTGAAATTCGCAATTGAACCTGTGAGCACGGACGGAGGTGTGCCACTTTTCAACAAGAGCCAATTCACGGAAGACCTGCCCGCAGTATCGTGGTCGCCCCCCTCATCCGGCTACTACACTTTCATGTGTGTGGACCCCGACTCCAGTGAACCGGAATGGCTTCATTGGCTTGTGACCAACTGTAAAGGTGCCGACCCCTCTACAGGGACCCCTGTTGTGCCATGGAACCCCCCTGCCCCTGCCGTAGGGACGCACCGTTACTATTTCAAACTGTATTCCCATGCGAATCCTATCAGTGCTACGGCCCCAAAAAGTCGCTCGGCGTTTAACAGTGGCATGTTCGTATCGGCGAATAGGCTGGTACCTGTGGGTCAAACCATGATAAAAGTGGCTTCTAACAAGGACTAGAATGGGGTCCAAACGGGAGTGTCCAGGCTCCGCAAACTCGCCGCATTCGCTGTAAGATACAGGAATCGGTCCGTGTCAACTGAAAGATTACAGATGACATTGGATGAACGCTGCATACAATAGAGCTCTGTTAGGAATTCTACGTACGCCGCCATTTTCGTGGCCGGATTCTGACGACCCATGGTCCCCACTCGGCCCCCGCGCACCAGAGAATTACGGGGGCGAACGGTGGAGAGTACCCATGTCTTCGGCACAGCCTTGGCGAAAGCCTCAAACTGGCCGAGGTCGTCCACCATCACAAACACGCTGAGGTCGGACTTACCGAGTTTATCGGCCACTCCCTGAATCGCATCCACGTATGTCTGTATGGTGGGGGCACGGGCACGTTCAAATCTCACAGGGGCGCGGATGTGGACTCCAACGTCGTACTCTTCGGAGAGGCGATTCTCCTCCATGACCGAGTTAATCTTCGCCAGCATGGCCGGATTCCATGTAAGCGTACGGCGCGCCTCCAGACGCAGATTCTCCTGTGTCAAGGCCGATATGACGGGACCGAGGCGCTGACCGTCCTTGGGCCGCAGAATCGTGGCCGACGGCTTCATTTCGGTGGCGTAATCAACGCCATTCACAGGAGCAAATGTCTCCTGTAGAAGGGGAAAGGAAGCCGACAGGGATGTGGTCATATCGTAGACTACGAGACCGCGCCGATTCGTCTTGGCGTACAGGTGCGCGTAGAAAAGCGTGTTGAAATGGGAGCAGAACTCGTCCTCCTGTAGAGAAATGAAGAAGGGTCTGGGTACCGGCGGCCCGTCCTCCTTTTTCTTCGGAGGAACTTTTAGCCAGGAAGTCATATAATAAAGGAGAGTTTATATATGGCTTTTCTTTAACCGCATTCCTTTGTAGAATCCATGGCTGCCCCCCGCAAGTATGACATTACGGCGAAGTCGGCGATGATGTGGGCGAATTCCGAGTTGGAGCATGTCGGACGTATTGCGGCGCTAAAGGACAAGAAGCTCCAGTATTCCTATGCTATGAGTACCCTAAATGGAATGGCACACTTGAAGGATGCCCTCTATGAGTTAGTAACTGATTCTGACTACAAGCACCATAAAACCGATCTTCTGAAGACACATGATTCAGTGATTCGTGTAATGAAGCACCTTATCAAGGACTACGGTCTCAGCCTGGATACTCTGCGTAAATTCAACACGGGTAAGACTTTGAGCAATCTGGGATACCTGAAAAACTCTAAACGCTCTACGCGTAAGAATCGTAAGTAGGCCCCTATAATAGAATGGCCCAGACACGCAAGTGCCGCTCTAGACCCTTCGCCTGGTCATCCCGGTCCGTAGCCAAAAGTCCGTTTCGCACAATGAAAAACGCACGCTCGGCTGAAAGGGGCTTTCGCCAGGGGAAGGCCATCGGATTCACGGCGCGATCCTCTCTCAAGTCCATGGGCCGGATTCCCCGGTCTTCGGGTTGCTATGAACTGGGGAGCAAGTATCAGTAAAACTTTTTAACCAGTAAAAAGAAACAAAAGAAAATATTTCGAGTAAATATTAATACTATGAAGGCCTAACAAAAATTGAAGATTATTGTCTCGGTATTTTTGCTAACCATGGAGTTTACAGCAGGAGAGTTCAATGTACGTCTAATTCTCAACCCGACGGATTTTATCCTTCGGTTTGAGCATTCAGAAACACATCGCATTTATGAACGAACTTTCTTTGAGCGCGACTTTATCGATTATCTGATTCTGGGGGGTCTAGAATTCGTAGCAAGACTTCTTCGTGCGGGGATTGACGCAAGTGTTGGACACTCACATGTCAAAAACAAGACCGAATTTGAAGTAACTCCCGCAGAAATCAATATCAAGGTTCCATTCAATAATGGATATTCTTCAAAAGCTTTGATGGTTGAGTTCCGTGTTCCTGCTATTCGCCGCGAGAAGGGTGGAGCAGATATTCAAGATATGAGTATGCGACTCAAAAAAATGGAAGAGGCAATGGCTCTATGTAAAACTCTTTATACGCGCATTGAAGAGCTTGAGGCACGCTGTGGAGATACCATTACTCTTCCAGGTTGTGACTATGCCATTCCTGTTGATGTTAGCCAATTGATTCTGGTGCTGAATAATTCTATGCTTCCTGATGGGCGTAGATTTAGTTCATGGTATCCAGGAATGTACCATCAGCATCATTATGGATGGGGAGAATATACTTTAACCAATCCCGTAACACATCCCAACCAAGGAACAAATCCTACATGGAATCTTCTACCACCCCACGAAAAGGCATACACCTTTCACAAGCATCTTTCACTGAAGAATCTAAAGTATCTGAAAAGACTCACGCATCTAACAATTTGTGGGTCTTCTGAATCTAGTAAATATGAGACGATTGGAGAGCTACAAACTCTACAAGAACTTAAGATTATACCAAACATGCAAAGTCAGCAAGTAAACGGCCAGTGGCAGTATACACCCAGAGACTCTTCCCCAAATCTTCAGAATATTTCTTGGATTTCAAATCTGAAAAATCTAAGGTCTGTCTCATTCCAAGGTTGCGCAAACCTTTTAGATATTTCTGCAATCAAAGAACTTTCTCATCTAACTGAACTAAATGTCAAAAATACTCAAGTAAAGAATACAGCCTTCCTAATAAATCCGAAACTCACTATTCACGCTTCCTAGGCCAAAAAGACAAAAGCATACCCCCTCTCTCTATACAAGCTCGCTCGCATCAAGAATCTTCGTAAATTCTATACCCTGGACAATTTTTTTACAGTAAAGTTTCGCCAACTTAGCATAAAGAATCTGCTCAAAGTTCTCGTCGTACTTGTCATTCATAGTATAATTCCAGAAAACCGCATTATCCACAAGGCTTCCCACCATATTATACGAAATCTCATATGTAGGATGACAGTATCCCTTTATCACCATTGCCTCAATTGCTTCCTGGATAACAGGATTGTAGATTTTTTCATAGGTCTCTACCGTGGTCATGTATCTCTTCACATTATCTACAAATAACAGACAATTTTCCACAATGATATTGGACATAAACTTAATCTCAGGATTCTTCAAAATGATGTGCATCATCTGAGGAGACTTGCTATCAAAGTGCTTACCTTCTAGCATTTTCTTCTTGACTTCCGTCCATACAGGAATTAAATCCTTTGATAGTTCGTTGATCTTACTTGTGAAACTTTCCCACATACTCTGAGTAAGGTCATACGTAGTTAGAGAACAACTATCTGTAAGTTCTGTAACTGTAAAGGACAGACTATTCTCTTTTACAATTCCCTGGATTTCAGAATAAGATGTGAGTTTTTGAATAACATCCTCCGTTGATAGAACGACCTTTTTTACAGAATCTGCCACAAGTTCTTCATTCGTGTGAATGAGAACCTTGTAATCACTTCTACTCTTTGCTAGTTGGGTTTCACTTTCAATAAAGAGATTAATAACACCCTTACAGATTTCGCGCATCCGTTCTAGGTACTCATTCTCCCTTTCTTCCTGTTCATTTAGCACTTTGTTAAAGGACTCGTATGCGGCCATACAAATCTTTAGATACTTTTCCTTTACAGGTTCATAGATATCTTCACACGCCTCTTGAAGATCATGATATACCTTCAGGTATTGAAAGATAAATGTCTCAGGAATATTGGTAAAACTTGTACTTGTAGAACTAATCTTCGGCAGACTTCCATTTTGGATCCTACTGAAAGTATTTACTACGCGTGCCTCTGCCTTCTGTAAACTTTCTTCTATGGCCTTTAGAATAGGATCAGAAAGTTTCGTGTTGAGTTCATTATAGTGCTTGTTCTTAATCTTCTCAGGAACAGTATTGAACTTGCGAGTAAAGGAGGATAGAATATACTTTTTTTTAATCTTACGAGATTCCACAAGATCAATATATGTCTTCTGAAGACCATCTACATGGATTGGTGCGTAAGCAGAAGAATCCCATGTCTGTAGCCATTGAAGAATATCGTTCTCAGCAGTCAAAGCAACTACATCCAACTTTGAGATATTAATCTTCTCATTATTATTAATTTGCTTAATAACTTCTGGCATCTTATGGAGATACTTATTCTTCTTATCAGACGGCTTCAGAAGAGCATCAACAATTTGCTCAATCGCGGGAAGGAATCCATTTTCTACATTTTCAAGAAGAGGTTTAAACGTACCGGCGTCAATTAATGCGGTGGAGGATTTGTTCAAGTGATCCGTGGCGACTACACTAATCTCATCTTGAAATAGGAGTTTGATGCTGTCCCGAATAGATTGATACTGGTCATCGTAACAGATATTGATAGTATCCAGACTTTTTGAAGGATTATCTAACACTATAGGAAATGCGTTGGCGATACGAAAGAAGAGTTTTGGCTTAACAATATCCTCCAGATCGACAGAGTGCATAAATGCGCAAATCGGCTCCAAAAGCTTCAGAGTATCATTTTGTAATTGATTAGTGCCATTGAAGATAACAACATCACTAATCAAGTATACGAAGAGGAGTAGAATTGGATCATGGCTTGAATCCTCATGATCAAGACCTTGAGTGTCAAGAAGTAAGATATTCTTCTCTGGTAAGTGATAATAATCTACTCCCTTTGTCACATGTTCAAATGTACCCTTCGTTGCAAAGATGCGCTTATTCTCATTTGTCATGTATGCTGAGAGGCAGTTTAGAAAGGAAGATTTTCCCATACGAGCCTTTCCGAGAATACTGACCACTTTTGCATTATCAAACTGAGCATCTGTCATAAGTCTGAGTTTGTTAGCTTCTATTTTGACAAAGGGACAGGCCATTTTATCTTTTTAAATATTCATCTGTAAAAATGTTTGTTCAAATTTATACGTGTAACAGATTCACAATCCCTCCCTAACATCTCATTTGAACCAGACACTAAAAAATGATGCCGGTGCCAACATTACCGCATACCGCCAAGTGTTCTTGGCATCGCGAGAATAGATCAATTCGGCGAGAAGCCAGAGGCCCACCACGCCTACGAATTGCTTCGGCAACACGAGAATTATGATAGATAATAGAACGATAAGAAGATTGATAGTATATCCGCCGATATGCCCCCAACTCTCTGTTAGCGCCCTGTCAAGAGGTATGCTGTCAAATAAATACAGGGGGTGGAGTCCCGTATTCAGTAGGAGGGGGTAAGAATCCGAAAGATTGCTCTCTGTCTGCTCTTCTATGTACGCCACGAGCGGACTTATAGAATAGGCCGAAAGACCGAACTCTTTCACCCACAATGTGAACTGTAAATCAACGTGGGTGTTTATGGGACTATCTACAATCACCTTGGCACACTTATTGGATATTATGTATCCGTGTGTTCCGAGACTTCCATAGACCGTATTAATATTCTTGTCGTATCCCTCTGGCTCCGTCTGCATGACCCTGTTGAGAATTTTGGACGTTACATGCGAATTATCACAGGTTCCGTGGCAACCCAGGTAGTAGAGGTCATAGTCTTTAGGTAATTGGTCCCAGCCATCCCGAAACACGGTTTCAAACTCGTCCAGAAGGGTGACATCGTCCTCAAATACGAGGACATTCTCGTAGCGGTTCTTTAGCATGTCCTCCCAAATGGACTTGTGGGAAAGGGCACAGCCCTTCATTCCAGGCGTACAAAAATCATTACAAAACTTCGTCAGCCCTTCGTCGTAGCCTAGGCTGGCCCCATTCACTGCCGGAAATCGCATGTAAGATATGCGGTGTTTTTTCATTTGTTTGTCAAAGGCGTGGAGTCTCTCGGTGTCCTTGTCTAGGTTGATTACATAGACCCTATCTATGACTGTATTGACGTAGGACATCCCTACTAATAATTAGTATTTTTACCACGTTTAGCGACTTCAGCACCTAAGCAAGTAGCGCATACTCTTAGATAAGAACACCATGCCCCTTATAGTTTCGCTCACGGTTCCTGAGGAATACGTCCTACCTACCCTATATAAAAATGCGGACCCGAACACTGTTTCACTGGCTCTTACACTCGGTGCAGAAGCCTATGAAACACTTCAAGGAACGGCGATTAAGACGATTCGCAGTGAGACGCATGCCGATGCCATACGCAGTTTCAAGACGGAAATGGACGCCGAAGTAGCGACCGAGCGCGCCCAGGCCGAGGAGCAGATGCGACGCATTCGCCAGGAAAAGCGGCGAGTAGAGGAGGCGCTCCTTGCCACACAGGCGCGCGTGGAGGCCTTGGAGCAGTCGCATTCGTCCATTCGCTCTTCAAGCAAGGCGGAGGCCAAAGAGTCCTTTGAGGAAGTACTCAGGGCGAAGGACGAGCAAATTACCCAACTACAGGCAATCACGGGGCGGTTTGATACTCTACAGACGTCGCTCACTAAGTCCTTCTCGTCCTCTAAGGAAAAGGGGGCCTACGGCGAGGCCTTCACCGAGTCCATGTTAAAAAAGGCGTTTGATTGTGACATTCAGCCAGTGAGCAAGGACGCGAACACTTCCGATATTCGGATGATTCGTGGACCAGAACAGGAGTATTTCTGGGAAGTGAAGAACTACACGCGAATGGTGACGGCCGATGAGATTGAGAAATTCCGCCGTGACATGCGCCTACACCCGCATATTCGGGGCGGGTGCCTTGTGAGTCTACGCACGGGCATCACAGGAAAGGCGCGGGGAGGGGACATTGATATTGAATTCCTACAGGATGGGCGCTTCATTCTGTACTTGAGCAATCTGTTGGCCCGTGATGACATCGTCTTCTATCTCCAGACGTTGCGCCCCTTCTTCCAGGCCGTGGAAGTCTATTCTCGGCCTCCACAGGAGGAGACGGAGACGGTGCGAAACCTAGAGATTAAGGCGGCACTCATCGCGAACCTGTTGCGTTCTCACACGACGACGGTGGCGAAGCATCGGAATTCCATCGTGTCGCACAAGAAGCGCACGGATGGCATGTTTGCGGAATTCCAGGCGCATGTGATGGAGGCCGAGTCACAGATTCAGAGCCTGTTGCGCGTGGCGCTAGGATCTGACCAGGATTCGGATGCGGTAATGAAGGAGACGGAGACGGCTCTTCCGTCCAGCATATTCAAAAAGGAGCGCCTGTCTGAGTATGATGGGAGAACGAAGGCCTTTGTTGGCTGGCTTCTGGAGGTGACGGAGCCAGGGAGCCAACTGGAGATCAAGGAAGTCATTGAGCGCGGGAAGGATGAGGGCTACGGCGAGAAATTCATTCGTGATCTGCGCGAGGAGGTGTTTCAACAGATGGCGTGGGTGAAGGGGGCTCGGTACATTACGGGGCTTCAGTGGAAGGGTCTATAAGAGCTTTCCCCGCGTGGAATTAATCTCTGTAAGGACCTTGTAGATCTGAGCCTGGTGACTGTAGTACTCGTCTTGGATCCGCTCTCTATTGCTAGGATTCCCTATGAGTATTACGCGGATTTCCTCGTAACGGGCGTTTAGAGTTCTCAGATGGTCAATAAGTCGGAGCAGGTGGGACGAGGTCTTCTTGTTGTGCGCCCATGTAACCCCATCTCTCTCTGCGATATAGGCGGTCATCTCGGCTTCGATGGTAGCCAACTCGGCCTCACTGTAAACGGGGCAGGTCTCTTGTGCGGCTTCCTCTTCTAGCAACATGGCAAGATACATTGGTACTACGTGACTCCTATAAAATATCCTTTAATCCCCGGACCGGCTAAAATTTGAATACCCCGACTGCACTTTATACTGCACTAAATAGAATGCCTCCCCAGTTCAAGGCCCTTTCACTCTTCTCAGGTTGTGGTGGTGATTCGCTAGGACTTGAGCGTGCCGGGTTCAGTGTAGTTGGGTTTAGTGAATTCATGGTGGGGGCTACGAAGACGCATCTGGCGAATTTCCCGGACTCTGTCCATCTCGTGGAGCCGGTCTCGGGGGTGTCAGATATTACGAAGATTCCTGATGCCGTCTTTGAGGCTCACAAGGATATTGACATTGTCTTCGCAGGATTTCCTTGTCAGGGGTTCTCGGCGGCGGGCAAGAAGAAGGCGAACGATCCTCGGAATCAACTGTTTCGGCAATTCGTGCGGGTGGTGAAGATCACGAAGCCGGCGTTCTTTATTGGAGAGAATGTGACCGGCCTACTCACGATGAAGTCGGGTCCGAAGGAGACGGATCCGTTCATGTTGGACGTGATCAAGGGAGCGTTTGCCGAGATTGGGTACTCTGTTACGCATAAGGTGCTGGAGGCAAGTGATTACGGAGTTCCGCAGAAGCGAAAGCGTCTTCTGTTGGTGGGGTGGCATTCTGAGAAGTCGTTTCAGCCCGAGAGTTTCTGGGCGGCGGTGTCGGCATGGGGGGCGGCGAAGACACTTCCGAAGATGAGCTCCTTCGTTCGGCTGACTTTGGAGGGAGCACAGAAAATGGATCCAAGGGCGATTCCGGACGACTTTGATACGGTGGCTTTGAGGGTGCCTGATACCGAGGTGGTGACGGGGATTCCGCATTCGTATGTCGTGTTGAAGTCATCGGAATTTGATAAGGAGTATCTGGGTAAGACGCATTCGCGCCTGTTGTCCTGTGGGAAGCGTGATAGTCCGATCCATTCTGAAGTGTTGAATCTGGAGAATCCCTGTAAGACGATTATATGTACGTATGACCACCAGCCGCGTCTCCTGGTCGGACTCAAAAATAGTGGTGGTTCATATATTCGGTGCCTGTTGCCCGATGAGTTAAAACAGATCCAGGGATTTCCTGTTGAATTTGAGCTTAAGGGGACGAAGAAGGAGCAGGTTGTTCAGGTGGGGAATGCGGTGCCTCCTGCGATGGTGGAGGCGGTGGCTCGGCAGCTGGCGTTGCTGCTTTGAGGCGCTGGATGCTCTTTAGCACACACCACTGTACGAAGGTGTTGTCAATGGCCTTCATGCTGAACTGATTGGCACAGCGGAAGTAGCGGAGAAAGTTGATACCCTTTTTTGGTTTGGCGTTCAGCTCGGCAATGATGCGGCGAGTATCCTTGTACATTTCATCGTCGTCCTTGGTGATGAACGTGTTGCCAAAGGCCACGATGTTTTTGACGTCCTTCTTGGAAGCCCATGTCATGACGTATAGCGTGTCCTTGTCAAACCAGCCGTCATTGAGCATGATGGTCTCCGAGTTGCTCTGCTTACAGTCGATCTTGTAGGACTCGGTAATGGCGCCGGCTTCTACGTTGAAGACCTCAAAGTCCACGGCGGCCTGGCTGCCATTGGCCTGGTAGATGTAGTAGAAGCCGGTGGATGGCAGCGTTTTGAGGTGGTCATTCTTCTTGCTCTTGGGAATCCATGTGAAGCCCGAGGACTCCAGCAGGACGGCGAAGGCCGCCTCTTGGGGAGTCACCTTGTTACCTGTGCCCTGGCTGTCGGCGTTGCCCTGGGTCTGAAGGCGCTGTATGACCTCCGGGTACAAGCCCTTGAGCACGAGTGGAGTGGCCATGATAGTCTTTATGACAGGAATGAACTTTGCGGCGAGCATTTTGATACCGGATTGTCGGTCGGCGGTCTGTTCAAATTTTTTCGGGTCTCGTCTCGTCTCGGCAAAAAAAATGTGGTCTCCGTTTGGAGAGTGGTTTCATTTCGTTTGTTATCGTGTGCCATACTGCGACATGCCCCTTCCTCGCATACCGCCGTCACGCTCTACCTTTTAGTGGCGTGTCCGCTTAGTAGCCCAGGGGGCTACCGCATTTACGGTCGCTCCTTCGGAGCTTATCGCTCCTTCGGAGCCTGTCGCTCCTTCGGAGCTTATCGCTATTCATTAATCATGACCAGGCTAGAGTGAGCATCGATCCCTCTAGCCTGTTCAGGGGGAGGTCGCCCCACCACCGCGGCCTCCTTGTGACACCCGCCCTTTCTTTTGGTGCCTCCTTAACTTTAATGATGCCACCGTACATCGGGATAATGCTTTTTAAAGACTGAGCTGTCTCGGTGTGTTTTGTATAGGGCCCCTCCTACGCGCCTATACTGTCGCTGCCATCCCGTGCAACGCCCATTTCCTTGGATTAGAAGCTCCATTAGCTTACCGGCAGAGCCCCTTACCTCGCTCGTACCGCGTCATGGCCAACCATCTCTCATTGCCACGTCCGTCTCTTCGCCTGAGTATCTGCCCTACCGCCGGGCGGCCCGTCAATTTTTTTTTTGAGGGTCGTCAGCGACGGCAAAGGCTTTGGCAAAGCGTAGCAGGCCTTTGGCCAACTCTTTGCCAAAATATAGGACCTTCTGCTAGCCCTTTGCCGACCTTTTGCCACCTTTGTCAATTTATAAAGTAAATTTGACGCGCATGTACGCGCGGGCGCGCCAAAGGCTCTGCCAAAGGCCCGCTACGCTTTGCCAAAGGCCCGCTACGCTTTGCCAAAGGCCCGCTACGCTCTGCCAAAGATCTCAAAGCCTTTGCCATTTTCCTAGAAGTCAGAGGCGTAGCCGTCGAAGTCCAAACAAAAATTGACAGGCCAAAGCGGCAGAAAGGCCAGTACGACGTAACACCTGAGAAGGCAGTCAACCCCAGCTACTAAAGCATCCAAAGCAAAAATGGTCGTCAGCATGCTCTGCTCTGACAGCATTGTGCGCACCTTTGACCAGAACGGCTATGCGAACAACATCCACTACTTCAACTACTTTGGCTTCAACCCCAAGGTGCCGCACAACGACACGCAGTGCGAGGGCAACTGCTCCCAGCACCCGCTCATGCGCCCCGAGTACCTGCTTTCGTGGGACGAGATAAATGAGCGCGAGTTTGAGCTCATTGAGGCGTCGCTGACCGCCAGCGACAAGGCCAAGCGCGCCGCCGAGGCCGAGGCCGCCAAGGCCATGCAGAAGCTGGACGCCGAGGCCATCAAGATGGAGCTGTACGCCCGCGAGATGAAGGAGAAGGCGCAGATGGGCCTCAAGCGCGGCGACAAGCCCAAGAAGATCCAGCAGCCCTGTAAGTGGGTGGTGGGCCAGTTCCTCGGCGAGGAGTGCTGGGCGTGGGAGTACACGGACCCCAAGACGGGGAAGCGTGAGTGCCCGCGCACCTGCCAGCGCCTGCACAAGGGCGAGGAGGGCTGGCACGATGAGTGGCTTACCTCGCCTCGCTGGGAGCCGGCGGGCGCGCAGGTGCGCCGCTTTGACGGCATGGTGGGGAAGCGCAGCTTTTGAGGAGGGACAAGGAGGGGACAAGGAGGGGATAATGAAAAATCAAACCAAATAAACAAAACAAACAAAACAAACCAAACAAAAAAGATTTTTCATGTTCCGAAAAAATTGAACGGCAATTTCCCTGTACCCCTGTAACAAACACAATGGCCACCATCTATGAGCTTGAACGCCTTGAGCAGATGATCAAGGAAGCCCTGGAATTTGAGCGTGCGCGCGCCGCAGAGCGCAAGGCCGCCATGGCCGAGATCACACGCCCATACACGGCCGAGGAACATCAGGCGGCCATGAACATGGTGGTACAGGCAAATGAGGCCATGCGTCTTTCCAATCTGAGTCGCAACCGTCGTCGCAGGAGCATGAGAAAAATTGACCTGCCATTTGCCACCAACAAAACACAAGTACCGTACAACTAAGATGTTCTTCGGCAACGCATATTGGACCGCAATTCGCGAAAACATTCTAGAGGAGGCGACACGGATCACGGAGTCCTATGAGCGGCTCTTGGCAGCAAATACGTCCCCTAAAATTGACGGGCCATTTGGCCATGGAGCCTGTATACCTTCCAACAGAGTAAAATGACTTGTAACTATTACAAGGAGAAGGTGTGGGATGAGACGTCGCGGAAAGCGGCGGCGGCGCGGGCGGAGCGGGTGGCGTGGAGGGTTCGGGAGGCGCGAGAGGCGATGATGCGGGCATGGCAGGCCAGGAAACCGCCGTTATGGTTTGCTCCTCCCCCTCTTTCCTTCCCCCCCTTTGGCTTTTGCCCCATGGAAGAGGCCTATCTCTTTCGCAACTTTGGTTCCACGCCACCCGCTCCGCCCCCCTTTTCCTTTGGTTCCACGCCCGCTTTTAGCTTTGGTTCCACGCCCGTCTCTCCCTTTGGCGGCGGCGGGGCGTGGGGGGGAGGCGGCGAGTGGGGGCGGCGGTACCGGGCGGCAGCGGCGGCGCCCGGCGGCGAGGCGGGCGGCGGCGCGCGAGCGTGGGTGTTCGATTTGGCGGCGGCACGACTGCTACTACGGCCACCCCTGGGAGCGGCGGCGGCGGCGGCGGCGGCGCCCGGCGAAGACAAGTGTATTCCAGAGCATGTCAAGGAAGAGATGAAGCAAATGGCGGTTGCTTTGGGGAAGAAGTGGGATTGCCCTTTCTGTATGGAGATGATTGAGAATGATAATCTGGAAATAACCAACTGCGGACACTTCTATTGTAAGCCGTGTTTGACTGCTTGGAAGGATCAGTACAAGCAAAGGGGTGAGACCAAGTGGAAGTGTGGTGTGTGTAATCGCTCCCACAACATTCGGGATGAGTAGCCAACCAATAATCAATAACCGATTGAAACAGAAACTCGTATAGATTGAGATTTTCCTTTTTTCCAGAAGACCCCCCGTTTCAATCGGTAATCGGTAATCGGTTAGAACCCAAGACGGAATAAAACGGCTTTAGAAGCCCTTGAGAGTTCTTCATCAATCTTCTCCTTCATCATCTCCAAAGGCTTCTTGAACCCTGCTACGCTGAACTTCTTATGCTCCAAGTCCCAGAGAGTTTGCCCGGAGCAGCCTTAGCCGGAGCAAAAAAAATTGACGAGTCATTTGGCCATGGAGCCTGTACCAACCCAAAAGAGACACACTACATACGTACCTTAAAGCAAGATGCCTGGCAACCACCTCTGGAATCCTACGCGCGTCAAGAACTTCATGCGCGAGCTCGAGCTCGTACCCACAAACTGGGAGGAGAACATCGTGGCCCTAGCCGAGAAGGGGCGCATGACGGTGGAGGAGTTCCTGGCGACGGACCCCATCACCTTTGGCGAGAAGTTCTGGGGCAAGAACACGATCCAGACGCTCCTGGGCGACAGCACCTACCGCGAGATGCTACACTACTACCGGAACACGCCCGCGCAGCTGGCCGTAAAAGCCTATGAGGACGCCAAGGTCGAGGCAATCAAGGAGCAGAAGGCGCTGGGGCTGACGACGTATATGGGCGTGAGCGCGGAAGACGCGACGGGCTGGGATAAGGTGTTTACGGAGAACTACGCGGCCAGGGCGGCGCAGGCGCGGGCGCTCAAGGCCGCGGCGGCGTGGGAGGAGCTGGCGGAACAGGAGGAGGCGGCAACGGCCGAGGAGGAGGCGGCGGTGGAGGCGGCGTGGGCGGAGATGGAGGCGGAGGCGGAGGCGCAGGTGGCGAAGTGGGCGGCGTCAACCCCCTTTGGCGGCTTCAAGGCGGCAGCGGCGGCGGCAACCCCGTTTGGCGGCTTCAAGGCGGCAGCGGCGGACAAGGAGGCCGCCGCCGAGCACGAGAAGACCAAGTGGGCCTGCCCCACGTGTAGCGCGGTGTGGCGCACAAAGACCAAGATCCAGTAAGCAAATAAAAACCAAACCAAAAAAATTTGAACAGATTTTTGTTAGGTCTGCCACTAGAACCCGCTAAAATGATTGGTAACCACTTTTGGAATGCCACGCGCGTGCGCAACTTCGTGATTGCCCTCGGTAAGAAGCCTACAAAGTGGGACGAGAACCTCATCCTGCTAGCAAAGAATGGCGCCATGACTGTTGATACGCTGTTAGAGACTGACCCTATCAGCTATGGCGTGAAGATCTGGGGCTATGAGGGACTGACAAAGAATCCGAGCGCTAAAATCCGTAAGATTCTGGGAGTACTGAACTATGAGAGCCTGATGCACTTCTACGGTAAGACAATCATGATGGCTCCAGGCCGACCTCTTCTAGAGGAGATTGATGCGGTGGAGCTCCTACAGCAGGAAGTCGCCGATGCCCGTGACGCCTATGATGTGGCTGTGGAGAACTATGATGAGGCGTATAAGGAAGCGAAGTCTGGTTACGCTACATGGGATGATGTGAATGCCGCACATGTACATATGGGAGAGACGGCGTCAGTCTTTGTAGAACTGGAGAACAAACTGACTGATTTGGAGTCTGCGGCTAAGCCGATGGCGGATGCCCTAGCGGCGACTCCTAAGCCTGTGGAGCCTGTAAAGCCTCTAGAGCCTGTAGAGCAAGAGAAGACAAAGTGGGAATGCCCGACATGCTCCGCTGTATGGCGCACAAAGGCCCGTCACACTACTTGAGCCAGGGTATCTAAAGGACTTCAACGGAATAAAAAAAAATTGACAGGAAAAAATATTGATTTTTAAGCACAACGGTGAAAATGTCTTACGCATTTGATTGGAATGTCCCTGAGATGAATACGCCTGAGATGAAGTCGCCGCGCCCCTGCAAACATGGGGCCGGTTGCAACTACTCGGGTTCGTGCGGCTATGTCCATCCTGGCGAGGAGGGCACGGGGCGACAGGTATTTCCTGCTCGCAAGTTCACAGATCCCAAGACGGGTCTTGAGCGCGAGCAGGCGGCATGTGTGCGCCTCATTGGCAATGCCGGCTTCTATCGTCGTCGCCAGCTGAAGATGACGTGGCCGGCATGGTGCGCGAAGCAGGGCATTAATTATAAGCCGAATGCCCGTGTGACGGTGTCAAGTGGTGCTCCGGGCGCACCCAAGAAGCCCCGTGTGGCCAAGCCGTGCAGCAAGTGCGGTCATGTCGAGGATGTCGGCGCGGTGGCTCGCGAGCTGACGTTCCTTGTAGCAGTGGCTGACACGGTGACGGCAGTGGCCGAAACGATTCCTGACACTCAGGGAGACGTGGATATGGAGGCCGTTGACTAAAAAAGGGGGAAATCACATACGCCGAAGCTTCAGTTTGAAGCGATGGCGTGAAAATAAAAAGAAAAAAATGGGAGGGTACATTTTTTTGCCGAAAAATTTGAACGAACTTCCAGCCGGTTTCCAAGTACCCACAGCCAAAGAATGCCCAGTAAGGTCTTCTACTCGGCCACCGAGTTTTCCGCCTATATTGATAAGGTCTACAGTAGCATCCCCCAGCAGAAGTGTATCTCCTGTGGAAAGATGGCAAACTACCATGGCTGGAGTAGCCTCTGTAACAGGACCTGTTACTATGATCTGTGTGACCTGATTGCCGCCTACGAGAAGGAAGAGGCCGCTGAGCCAGACCCCCGTATCGTGGAGTATTTTACGAAGCACTCCGAGACGGAGCACGGGTTTCCCCCTGTTGAGCGGCTGAAGAAGTACATGGCCAAGAAGTCCGACTAAAACCAAAAATGTCCCTGTATACTCCCTGTTTGTGTTTTTGAATGATTTTTGTTGGTCTGCCCCCACTAGATGGTGATGAGGTAGGGGGGAGGGTTCTTCACCACGATCGGGTCCATTTCCATGCGCTCAATGAGCACCTCGGAGATGTCCAGTTCGGCCTTTTCCACGAGCTCGGCAAACTTGATTTTATACTTCATGATGATGCCAATGGATTCGTCAACACTCGTGTAGGTGTCCCATAGACTGCCTATCTCCTTGATTTCAAGCCCAATGATGTTGACGCCCTTGTCCACCCAATGGAACTTGAGGCCAGTCTTCTCTACCGCCGCGTCCAGAATCCGACCGTAACTGTCCTGCTCCACGTTGAACATCTCGCACGCCGTCTCGTAACTGACAGGATAGCCGACGACGAGCATTTTCCAAGGATTTGTTGGAAAGCAGGGATTGGGCGTTCAAATTTTTTTTCGGATATGGGTCCAAGCAACGAAAAAGTCCCAAACCCTAAAACGCCTAGCCCGCTCTAAAGGGCTTGAAGCCAAGCCTCCCGCTCTTCCTCAGGCATTCCTACGTCATTCATAAGTTTCACGGCATGCCGAATCTTCGCCTCTTGCGGGGCCAAATCATTCGCGGCAATGAGCGCGATATTGTTTTGGAAGTACTCCATTTTTGATATCTGTGTAGAGAAGTCATCGTCGAACCCGCTAAGCACATTGACAAGACGCCCCACATGCCCATCCGCACACATACCCACAGACTCCGCGCACTCCTCCCAAAGTCGCTTAATGAGTTCTCCCCGGATCCCCTCGTCATCGTACGACTTGATTTTCGCCCAGAGGCCCTTCAAGACATTCCTGTAAAGATTTGATTCCTTCTTTATGACGGCCTTGCGAGACCCCCAGTCGTTGATGTCGGCAATGACCGTGACGACTTTAGATTCGTCAGCAATCTTTTTGAAGGCCCCCCCGATCTCGGAAAGCGTCTTCTGCCCCGTCGGAACAGGAAAGGCCGTCAGAATGGAGACCCCCTTCTCTGTTGCCCCTTCCACCACGTCCTCGTGAATACTCTGCCGGTTGCCTGAAATCTCGGACAACTCCTTTACTGGCCCCCTGTGAACAAGGACCCAGTTATCAACAATGATCTCCATTTGCGTTACAAGAGTGTCCTCGGCAAACGGATGCCGTTCAATCATCGCATAGGCCATTTCAAGTGGCATTACGTCATCACTCAGAACGTCGTATACCCAGGAACGAAAGTTATCAACGAGTATCTTCTCAAGATCGCGGTAAAACTCACTCATTGCCTCCAGTTTTACAATAGAGTCAAAGTCACAGTCAATTGCGTATTTGTCATAGACCTCATACATGATATTGATATACTTGGTCCGTTCCTCCTCGCTGTAACCGTATTTTAGGAAGAGTTTGTGTGCTGAGGAAATCTTCTGGAGGGTGATTTTGCGGTAGCGCAGAGAGTTTGCTCCGAACCCCATTATGATCAGGTTTAGTTCGCTTTCTCCCTGAGGCCCGCCTCAAATTTTTTCCCGACGGTCGTAGAAAACTGAACGCTCTTCTTTTTTATTCTTTTCTGGGGCGTCTTCTTGTCTTCCTCTGTTGGGGAATCCTGAATGCCACTGTGGGTCGTAGTGTAAGTGATGCGTATTGGTGTTAGCAGAGGATGCTCTGCCATTCCCTTATTTAGTAGGAACACAAAAATTAGCCTCCATCGCCTTCAAATTTTTGGAAAGCAGCCAAGCATTCCCTGTAAAATTGAAAGCGCACCGGCCCACCCACCGATACTAGATAGAAATGGACACCATTCACAAGAGGGTATTCGTACTCATGCACACCAATACCGATGGCTCCACCACCGAAATGGGCGAGGCGAACGACCAGGAGAGTCTCCAACTGCTGTATGATGCCCTCAATGAGACCATCGTTCTCATGATTATTGACAGCCTGAAGCGAGGGCCGTCTACTATATTCGTGCCCAAGACCAAGCTCCGTATTCGCTACTGTAACAAGGCCGGCATCTATCTACAGAACATCGCGGCCGAGCCCATGGGCAGCCTGGTAAACACGCACGACGAATTCTTCCGCTACTTTGAAAAATACAAGAGGAATCTCTATGGAGACCGCGCGATAAACCAGGAAATGACCACCGTCCTTTTGAAGACCCTCAAGGAGGAAATGGCGGTTCGGGAGCAGATTCGCAAGGACGAGCATAACTGGTTCACTGAGCAGGTGGCCATTTCCAAGGCAACCAGCGCTCCAATGATTGTCCGCTCCTTTCCCAATTTCAAGTCGCACGAATATTTGGAGAAACTCCTGGCCGATTCGCAGAAGGCTCTTCGTATCCTCAGTGACACGGAGAAGTCATGAAACCGCGTTCCTTTTGTCTCCTGTCGCGTATAGTTCGGATGCTGAATCCGGTAAATTTGAAATATTTTTCTGTATGACGAATAGTTGTATCATGGGTCTAACACACTCGCGCAAAAACGGCTATATAACGACGTGTCCCTCGGCCTTTTACACGCTTCCATTTATTTGTTCCAGCGTTTCTGAAAACGCAAGTCATGCATCGCTCACGAACATCTTGTATGCCGAGGCGTGGTGCTCCAACCGGACGATGTGGAGACAGATTATTACCAACATTCTATCCGAGACTCAGTATAACCAAAGTTATTCCACTACATTAGAGCCCACGAAAGTAGAGCAGATGAAAATAACTACGCGCGTACACAAAAACCACATTATCGGGACAGTATCTTGGGTGGCCGACGAAATGGATGTTGAACTCTTGAATGAGTATGTAAAAAAGAGGGATGCCCAGGGCATCTTTGTTATAGAGCCGTACTGGACGACAGGAATCATTCTTATGGAAGTTGTTAAGACACCCTTTGTGAGGACTGACTAGCCTTCATACATTGCCGATTACAGAAGGCGCGAGGCTTCCAGAAACACATCCCATGAACATGGCGCTTACAACTGGGGCATTGTTCCAAGGAGTCGTGTAGGTTTATTTTCTTACAGCAGGCACATGTCATATTCAGCGCCTTGATTTCGTTTCGTTTCAGCGTATCGGCCATAACATTCTGTGGAATAATGTTTTGGTCTACAAGGTCTTTGGTGAGGGAGTAGACTATCTGTGAAGTCAGGGGTTCATTGCAGTGAAGGCTGGCCGAAAAGTTCACGTAGTAGAGGAGTTCGTCAAGGGTGAACAGCCTGGTATCCATTTTTTGGAGATATTACTTCTAAAATAATATCTTCAAATTTTTAGGGCCTAAATAAAATTTGAGATGGGTCGGCCCTTCTTCAACAATACTGACAGAATGTCAACCGTTCATCGCACTCACGCTTCCATTTTGGAGGAGTTTCTGTCGGATCCGAGGACGACGAACCTCGTGGAGTATGACAAGAAGCGCTATAGTCTCCATGTGGCGGTGATTGCTCTGAGAGGGAAGGTGCTGGCCACTGCCACGAATCGGAATGGTACTCGGAGCATGGGTTCGGGATACTCTACGCATAGTATTCATGCCGAGAAGAATGTGGTGAAGCAACTTGGTGACATCAGCAAACTTAGGGGTGCCGATTTGTATGTCATGCGAATCTCTCGCGATGTTAGGAAGGTTAGTACGGACAAATTCCTCTGCTCCAAGCCCTGTGATGAGTGCCAGGCGTTTCTGGAGAAGTGTATGCGGGAGTATGGGCTCAAGAACGTGTACTTCACTGCTTAAACGGCTACACCATTTAAGCAGTTCAGTAGCGATTTTACTTCGTAAAATCTGTATTTCACCGCGTAGCCTGCCACTCCCTAAACCGCACGATACTGTCATTGTGATCCGCCGCATACCACGTCGGAGAAAATTCCTCATGAACCTCCATATAATGCCAAACATTCACCTCCCAAGGAAGGACCCCACTTTTTTCCACGATGCTGCGAAATTTTGCGCGATACAATCCCCCAAATTCCAGAAGCGACTCCGAGTCGCCCACAAAGAATCCCCCACAGAACCGCCAACTAATCCGCGAAAATAATTCGCTCACTCCATAATTGCTCGGCCAGCATCCAGGAAAATGGAGGCCCTTCACCGACTGCCCCGCCACATCCTGTAGGTACTTCAACGTCTCCTTGGAATTCCGAAACACATGCCCCACACTGAAATCAATCCAGGCGTACGTATCAGACCGAAAGATCTCCTGTCCAATCGCCCGTGTGACGAATTCAATCTTAGCATTGTTGAGAATATGATAGTGAGCCGTGTCCTTCGTAGGATTATCCGTGTCAGGAATCCCGTACGACAGACCCGCCAGTTCCTTGTAGGTCAGGAGATCCGACAATTCAATGAATTCTACAAAGACATTGGAACGAGGCCCAACAATCTTATCATAGAGTTCCTTGTAGCAACTACTCAGATACAGGTGAATATGTATGCCCGTGGAAGCAAGTTCCTCAAAAAAATGAAAACGGGAAACAGGTGTGTGCCGAGGATCCCGCTCCTCTTTAAGATCAATGAAAGCCGAAACAAAAGTGATCGGCATTTTCTGTAGAAGATAGACCCAGGTTTTTAGACCCTCGCAGCATGGGCATTCCGTCTAGTCCATGACTCTACAATCTCATCCTCAATATCCTCAGGAGCCTTGAAGATTCCAATGAAACAGGCTAGCATGATAATCCAGATAAAGAACAGGACTATCGCACTCACGAAAGCCGTCGGGTCACCTGTAAGAATGTACATCAGAACTTGAATCATCGGATAACAAACACTGATAAGCATGAACTTAAACGGACTTTCAATCATCTCTCGCTTAGCAAGTTCATCATATTCCGGGTTATTGCTGTCGGACCGTATGCGCCTATAGATATGCTCGTTTCGGGTCATTTTGTTAGACCAAGTGACCCGACCCGCCAGCAATTTTTGTTAGTTCGCGCAAATTGTGCGGAACTCTATTTGGTTCGCGTATTCATCCACCTTGTTAATGAATACGGTATCACTTGATTTAATGTGGATATTGCGAACATCCGTGCTTAAATATATATGGACACCAGACCAAACGTTTTCAAACCAACTAATCGTGTCAAATACTATACCATTCGCATCCGCCCACTCCTTTGAAATCGCAACCATCTCATTCGCGCTGCGAAAGGATATGGAAAAACTCGGATTGCTTATCTTCGCCAGCCCTTTCAGATGTTCAAGCGGTGTCTTATCAACGGAGATGTGTCCTCGCAGTACGAAATCAGTCTTTGAATTCACCGTCTCCAAGTATTTCAGAAGGGGAAAAAACTTATCCATTTCCTCTTAATTACCCAGACAAATTCTTCTGTATCCAAATGAGCGACTCCACATTCTTCGTGTTGAATTCTTCCTTATAGAGCGTGGCGTTTCCAATCTGCGACATGATGTTTCGCCGGTAGGCAATGTCCTCCTTGGTCACCCTCTCCTTTCCGAATTCCGCCTCTAAACGCTCCATCAGCACCTTCACAGGGATTATGCTCTCGTCGTTATACGAGACCACCACGTATCGCACGGGAAGCATCTTACAGAGGGCTACGAAGGCCTCCAGGGCGGTCCTCTTGCTATTCCAGGGGCTCACCATGGCCGTGTCAAATGCCTCGGAGCCGGCTACGCGGTCAATGCGCCGATTCGTCTTCAAGGAGACCGTGGGCTTGTCCCAGCGAGTGATACTGTCCCAGATATGATAGTATGTGGAGTACGAGTGCGATGAGTAGGGCGGGTCCAGATACGCCACATCGGCAGGCTCGTAGGTCAGCGAGAGGCAGTTCCCCGTCTGGTGTTTTCCAACAGGTCCAGCGGGAAAGGGCAGGTCGTGTAAATTCAGGGGGTCTCCCGTGCGCTTCGCCCAGTCCTTCAAATACGCCTGTTGGACACCCACAGAATTATCCACCTTGTCCATGGCAAAGATGAGACAGCACACGAGAATCATCGCCTCGTGCCGATTAATGTGCCCTGTTGATTCCCAGTCGGCAATACGGTCGCGAATGGCGTCGGCCTTCTTACCGTTCACCGGTCTCCACATGCGCACGAGCCCCCCTGTGGAGCCAGATACATCGCAGTAATTCTTCGTGATCCAGCCGGGTTTAGGGACCACCTGATTCAGAATATCAATGAGTGCCGGAATTCGTATGGAACTCTCGGTGGTGCGCTTGAGAAAGGTTTCGGCGTAGGCCTCGGAGGCCCAGGACAGGTCGCTACTCTGAACGGTCCAGCCCTTCAGACGAAACGCCTGGCTCACTCGCGTAGTCCCTGTGAAGACGTCAATAATCCGAAGCTGGGTTGGCGATTCTAGGCGCTTGTCTATTGAGTTCACAATAAAGCCGAGGAGGGCCGATTTACTGCCGATGTATTTCACTCCGTATGTTTGCATTCTGATAGTCACTCTGTAATATCCGGAGACGCTTGTTTAATTTTAGACCCGCGAGTACGTCTGCGTCGCGTGACTCTTCGTTTACGTAAACCCCCATGTTGTGTGTAACCGCCACCCTCGTAGATACAGGATTCAGGAATCGGATTGAACACCGCGAGCCACGAGCGTTCAAAATAATGGCCGACTTCGGGATTCGGATGGCCCTCCAGCTCTTTAATGAACTTCTCGTAATATGATTTCGGATGTTGATGTATGTGGGCACGACTCACAGCCATTGTTGCCGCATGAGAAACATAGTAGATATTGATGCCAGGAAAGTGTTTTTCAAACCATCTTCCGAAGGGTCTAGGTGAGGCCGGCTTCATTCTCAAAGAGTGAATATCCATGATTCCACTGTAATTCTTAGGGTGCGAAGCACGGTACTTGTCAAACTTCAGATCCTTCTCAAAAACATGGCCGACGGCAGTTTCTGTGTGTATAACGCTGAAGACGGAATCATGGGTTTCAAATACCTTTTTCATGATGAAGGGTAGTTTTCTGCGCTCACGAGTTAGATCCGATGATCCTTTAGCAAAAATGGTCACATCGGCGAGCGTATCATAATTCTTAATAATATGATACAGATAGGTGTGATCACATCGTCCTTCATTTGTTAGATTTATTTTAATACATTCCTTTCCGTTTAGAAAGCAACCGAGATCTTGACTGGTTGTATCGTTGTTTTGTTGCCACTTATTGTAGAGATACAGATTACGAAATTTGTATTCGGGCTTGTTGTATTGTCTTAACCAGTGAAGATCTTCCTTATATCTGGCTATAACCATATCACATATAAATGTATCTTTCATCTTATTATTGGGCAACATTTTACACTAACTGGTCTAAAATCCCTCCGTTTTACATATAACAGGGATGAGTAAGGAAATGCTGGAAATCTTACAAACACAAATGAGGAGATTACAGGAAATTCGCAGTGCGTTGGAGCAAATGAGAAGGGAACAAAAACAGCCTGCAACGGCAATTATTCTAGAACCGAGAAAGCACCGGGCTCTAGCGTTCGTGGTGCGAAATGTTCTGGAGAATTTGGATAGTTTCTGGAGTGTGCGAATTTATCACGGAACGGAAAACGAGGAATACGTGAAGAAACTTCTGGAGACCGAGCTGGCCGATCTTCGTGAGGGAATCACTCTAGTGAATTTGGGAGTAGCCGACCTCCCCACGGCCCGCGCGTATTCGCAGATCCTGTTAAGCAAGGAATTCACGCGGGCCATTCCCACAGAGACCTTCCTGGTTTTCCAGACGGACTCCATGATCAACCCGAGAAATAAGGACCTTATCCACAAATTCATGAAATACGACTATGTCGGTGCTCCTTGGAAACATGGTGTAGTTGGAAACGGCGGATTCTCTCTGAGGAAGCGTTCCAAGATGTTGGAGATTCTGGAAGCGGTTCCGCCAAATATGCCAATAAATTACGAGGACGCCGTGTTTTCGGCTAGTTATAAGTTTGTTAGACCGCGAAAGCCGTCTGCCGAGGAGGCGAAGGAATTTTCTATGGAGATGGTCTACAGCGAGAAATCCTTCGGAATTCACCGGGCCTGGGCCTATCATCCAGGTCGCGTTCAGGAGATGTGCGCAGCCTGTCCTGGCTTGGAGACCCTGATGAATTTACAGTGTGTGGAGTCCGAACCCTGTACTGCGATTATTGTAGAACCGAGAAAGCACCGGGCTCTGGCGTTCGTCGTGAGAAATGTTCTGGAGAATTTGGAGGCTACCTGGAGTGTCCGAATTTACCACGGAACTGGGAATTCGGAATTCGTGAAGAAACTTCTGGAGACCGAGCTGGCCGATCTTCACCAGCGGATCACTCTAGAGGATCTGGGAGTGGCCGACCTCCCCACGGCCCGCGCGTATTCCGAAATTCTAACGAGCAAGAAATTCACGCGAGCCATTCCCACAGAGACCTTCCTGGTTTTCCAGACGGACTCCATGATCAACCCGAGAAACAAGGACCTTATCCACAAATTCATGAAATACGACTACGTCGGTGCTCCTTGGCCCTGGGACTGGCTCCAGGTCGGAAACGGCGGATTCTCTCTGAGAAAGCGCTCAAAAATGCTGGCAATTATTGATACGGCTCCGCCCTTCACGGGTCAATACGAGGATCACTATTTCTCCATGGGGTCAATGGCCGTTCGGCCGTTCAAGCCGTCGGCCGAAGAGGCGAGGGAATTCTCAATTGAGCAAATATACACGCCAAAATCATTTGGAATTCATAAAGCGTGGATACACAAGCCCGAAAAGACGGAGCAACTCTGTGCCGACTGTCCTGGTTTAGATGTGCTGATTTCTCTACAGGGGACGATTGATTAAGGACGGGCATCGTTTATCTTCTTGGTCCAGTACGACAGGTTCAGTTTGTCATAATTGAATGTCTTATTCTTAAATTCACTTATAACTGTTTCAAGTTTTGTTACAGTTATATCTGACCATGAATTCACAATAAACACGGGGAGGTCTTCAAACAAATGATTGATCGGAGACGACTTTACAATTGGAATACACCCGAGACAGAGTGCTTCCCAGGTCCTGTGGCAGTCAAGGCCGTTCCCAGAGGGGCTGATCACAAAGGCATACTCCGTCTGTATTATCCAAGATTTCTCTCTAGGGAGTTTTCTTTCTTCGTAGTAAACTGAATTTTCGGGTATTTGTTCAAGAGCCAATTTTCGTTCGTGGCCGAAATTTCCGTGGATATTGAATTGGAAATTCGCGTAGCAACATATTTTACGTTTTTGAAATGGCTGGGCATTGGCTTGAATTCTCATTAACAGTTTTTCCTGCTCTACGGGATTCGCCTGTGGACCCCAGGCATGGGATCTTTTAGAAAGTGTGTGATAATCTAGTCCAATCGGTATTTTTGTGATCTTGTTGTGATTAACCGTACAATTCTGGCTGAACCAGTGAATTATCTTATCCTGTTCAATGAATTCCAGAAACTCATGTGAGGAAGGGAAGATATCCTCGTATACGGTTTCGTCGCAGTCGCCTGTAACGAGTATAATCTGGTGTTTGATCGTTTTCAGTTTAACGACAAACGCAGGAAGTGCCGATGCGGCTATGTAGACGGTGGATCCATCAGTGATCTTGGAAAAATCGTAGCCTTTGAGAGTGGTTATGGAGGATACAGGATCCGAACTGTGAACATCGCACGACTTTAGGATGCCTCGGGAAGATACATATTTACATGCGGTTTCGTCGGTGACGGTTTGAAATCCCTCCGTCGTGCCACTCTGTACTTTTATATAGGAGCAAAGAATAATTAGGATGATTCCAATAATAACGACATACACTCTAGGTATTTTCTTATACATTCCCCTAATTACAGAAAATAAATATCGCATATAGATAGGTATGACGAATTATACAAGAAAGAAGAAAAGATCATACAAAAAAGTTGGAAAACGTATGTATATAGGTGGAAAGGGAGAAGATAAGTGTGTGTTTTTAACTCTTATAGAGAAGGAGGGTCTCGGTAATCAACTTTTTATGTACGCGGCAGGGCTCGTTGTAGCGAAAAAAACGGGTCTACCCCTATGTATCATAACAAGAAATGGCAATCCTCATTCAAAAACTGATTATAGAAAATTAATGAAGGGTAGGCCAGTTGAGGAGGCCAACGTTAAACCCCGTTTAAATTCAGCTCACCAAGTACTTGGCCATATTCACGCTGTAGTTGGAAAATGGACGAACGCGAATATTAATTATAACACCAGTAACACAAGAAATATTAAATTACCGTATTATTTATATCAGAACTATTCTTCGGTTAAGCCGGCTATCCCGGAAGTGAAGGCATCTCTATTGAAGAACGAGTTTCATAAGGAGCATTACAAGAAGTTTAAAATAGATTCTGAGCATTCGGCGTTTATGCACATTCGGCGGGGGGATTATGTAGAGAGAGGCTGGGAGTTAAATGTGGATTATTATAGCGAGGCTTTGAAAAAGTTGAACGATGCTGATAAAATACATAATATATATATCGTATCAAATGATACAGAATGGTCTAAAAAGCACGAATCTGTTTGGTTGGAAGCTGCTCCTAAAAAGAAATTCATTTTTTACGATGAAGTTGATGGGTATAAGTTAAATGAACTAGATACCCTGTACGTAATGATGCTATGTACAGCTGGAGCGGTGATTTCAAATTCAACATTTGCTAGCTGGGGGGCCATCTTGGGTGCCGATGCGAATCCGAATTCAGTGATTACGTATCCTGCTCCGTGGCTAAAGAACAATGGCGATGGAGATAACAAACTTTCATTTCCTGATAGATGGATTCCTATTAGAAATTCTAAATTAAAATAGTTCTGTAATTTAAGATGCGATCCAAGCGGCATAGACGTATAAGAAGAAAACGGAAAGGATATACCCGCCGTAAAATGAAGGGAGGGGCGGTAAGACCGATACCTATTTTCATAATTTCGTATAATCAGTATACATATTTGAAATCCATGGTGGAGCAATTACAGCGATTTCCTGGACTCACGATTTATGTAATAGATAACAAAAGTACCTATCCTCCTCTGGTAGAGTATCTTAAGAGTATTGAGGGATCTGTGAAAGTTTTGTACCAGGATAAAAATTATGGCCATGAAGTCTACGAGCGTGATGATATAATTGCCTTAGGAGGCGACAAGTATATTGTGACGGACCCCGACCTCGTATTGAATCCGAAGATGCCCCTGAATTTTCTGGAAATTCTTTCGGAATTGAGCGACAGATACAGGACGAATAAGATAGGACCTGCCCTTGATATTACAAACGGGATTGATTTGTCTAGGCGCTTAGATTCTAAGGATGGTAAAACAATTCCCGAACAGGAGTCCAGATTCTGGAAAGATAGGGTGGATGATTCAAAGTATGAGATGTATTGGGGAGACATTGATACGACATTTGCCTTGATAAACAAGAAGTATTATAAGAAATTAAAACTTGATAACTCAATTCGTATAGCGGGTGATTTTACGGCGGTTCATCGGACTTGGTTAAAAGACTATGAGAAAGAGTTGCTTCCAGGCGAACTTGATTACTATATGAAGAACGGTAATATATCTACGACAATAAATCGTTGGGTAGCAAATAGTTAGACCCGTGCTCAATACCGATATTATTTTATTTACCTATTATAGGTTATAGATGGTACATAAAATAACAAGGAGACGTCGTAAAAAGACGAAGAAGAACCAGCAAAAACGTTTAAGGGGGGGTAATCAGAAAACAGATGAGAGTGCATGTGATTTTGTATCATCCCGAGGAATTTTGAGATCCTGTACAGTACATAGTAGTAATCCGGTTTCCTCCATAAAAACTCTAGAAGGTTATGATTTTTCAAAGATAATAGATGGATGTACCGTTTATATAACTGGTTCAGCTATTCCGGCGTTTGTACGAATTCTTGATACCCTTCCAGGAAAATTTATTTTAGTCTCAGGGGATTGTGATGAAAGTATACCCGATACGGTGTTATCAAAAGAAGAATTCAAAAAGTTTATTGAATCTGACAAAATTATTCATTGGTTTTCACAAAATTGCGTTGAAAAACATCCTAAACTGAGCCAAATTCCTATTGGACTTGCCTATCATGTAATTGCTCCACCTCTAGAGCAAGAGACGGAACTTAATAAAATGAAAAGTATTTCTAAGCCGTTTCATGAAAGAAAAATCATGTGTTATGCAAATTTTCACTTGACTCAACATAATATTGATATACCAGACAGGAGGGAGGCAAAAGAAAAAATACCAGCCGAATGTATTTATTACGAACCTTCCCGTAAAGATAAATATGAGACGTTGAAGAATCAAACCGATTATGCTTTTGTGGTGAGCCCGCATGGAAATGGGTTAGATTGTCACAGGACTTGGGAGGCTTTATGTCTCGGCTGTATACCGATTATAAAAACATCTCCTCTGGATCCGCTTTATGAAGAACTCCCTGTTTTAATTGTAAAAGATTGGTCAGAAGTAATACAATCAAAACTAGAATCAACTGTATCGGATTTTAAAGACAAGAATTTTAAATATGATAAACTTAAATTAAAATACTGGATGGACGTAATTAAATCGGCAACATAAACAGAATGGTGCGATATTCGAAAAAAAAAGCCAGACGTTTTAAAAAAAGCAGGAGACAAAAAAGGGTATATCGGCTAAGAGGGGGGCAGACTGATAAGAAAATTTTCAATTTTTATAATAATTTTCATCATGGAGATAACATTTTAAACTTGAAATTTTTTTATGATATATCAAAAAATCTTATAGAAAATAATATACAAATTAATTACTACTATAATAATTTCTACATAACGCAAGCTGGTGAATTAGAAAGATATGTAGATTCAAATACATTAAAATTATTTAGTATGGGCGATAAACCACCTGATGCTGTAGAAATAACGATGGGAAATGATATAAGTGGTGTTTCATTCAGAGATTTTGAAAAATATTACTCATTATTTTATGCAAAAATATTAAATATACTGAACTTACAGAATCTTTCTATTGATACATCTGTGTACCAAAAGGAAGATTATCTGTTAGATATTTATAATAAGTTGGATCCTAAATTTAAGGATGTTGATGTATTATTTATTAATTCTAAACCCAATTCATCCCAATTTGACTTCAACAAAGAAAAAATGGACGCATTAGCTGTTCATCTAGCTGAAAAGTATAAATTGGTAACTACAACACCAGTGAATGATTTGATTCCTTGTACAATGACTGCTGGTCTAAAAATACAAGATATTGGGGCGGTTTCTACTCATGCGAAATACATAATAGCAGTATTCAGTGGCCCTATATCACCCTGTTTCAATTTATATACTAAGAATAACGTAAAAAAATGGTACATTCTTTATAATGTTAAGAATCCTTTTACAGAGATTAATGCTGAAATTATTGAAAAATCTGACGGCCTATCTGTCATAGAACACGAGTTACTCAGCACAGCCTCTTAACGTATTCGTAAATACCTTTAGAAATATCAAATGAGGGGTGATATCCCAGGTCATTTGATGTTTTAGATACATCGGCCATGGTACTTACTTGAAAAAAGTCATACGGCTGTTTTATATAGATAATCTTTGTTTCATTCTTATAAAATGATTTGAGTATTTCAAATATTTTATTAAATGTTACATGATCTCCATATCCACAGTTATAAACTCCCGTATTTGCTTGAACTCCTGCCAAAAGATTACATATCGCCACATCTTTTACATAAACAAAGTCCCTAGTCTGTTCACCAAACTCAAATAGGCTTACGTCCGATTTCTCTTTAATCTTTGTAATCATTTGTCCAATCATAGACATCATCTTACCTTTTGCTTCTTCACCAGGGCCATATACATTGAAATACCGCAAACCAACTACAGTATTCTTCAAAGAGTTGCTGTTTTCTCTTATATATGTATCCATGAGTAGTTTTGACTTTCCGTAAATGTTGATGGGAGACTCATTTATTCCTACTTGATTTGGTATAGGAGTGTTACCATACGTGGCGGCAGAAGATGCGTACACGAGTTTTGCGTTTTTCTCAGAACAAAGTTTCACCAGTTTGACAAAACTATCATAATTTGTTTGAATCATATTTTCTTCATCTGTACATGTGGTATCAACATTGGCAGCCTCATGAAACGCAATATCGAAATCAATATCTTTTAAGATAATAAAATCATATAAAAGATTTCCTTTGATGTATTTTACTCGTGTATCTTCCCAAGAATACTTTATAGTCCTGTCAAAGATAATTACTTCAGTCACATCGTAATTCAATAACTCATAAACAATATTTCTTCCAATGAACCCAGTTCCTCCAGTTACAAGAATTTTTTTACCGGCATAGTAGGAAATTAGTTTTTTGCGCATATTGTCACGCTTTTTAAAGACACAAGATAGGATATTAGGATAATTTTTTGAAGTGGAATTTTTCCGAATTATGTCTTCAACATTTGACGTATGTATACAATCATAACCATTTATATGAAAGTGATTAATCAGAGATTTCTTATTAAAATGCCATAGGTGTTCGTTCGGCTTCAAATGGTGCCAATTTAAAAACCAAGTTTTGCTAAAATTGTGGCACCAAGGAACAGAAATATAGACATACTGTGTATCCAAATTTTTTATTACGGAGATATCATCAAAGTGCTCCAGACTATCAAAAAAACACACTACTTCCACGTTGGATATGTCTTGAAAATCTATTTTCTTACATCCTTCTGGCACAGGGTACTCAGAAATATCACATCCGTAAGTATTCTTTACAGTTTGCTTACATACTTCCAAAAAACTACCATTTCCGTATCCTACATCCACGATACTTTCAGGCACTTTTTGTAAAACGCCAATGAGAGTTCCGTATCGCAAGTAACTCAAATAATTTTGCCGTTCTCCGTGTTTGTTGTAATCATTAGAATACACAAAATCATATGTGATTTTTTCAACCACCTTCTGTTTTATAACACCCGCTTCAATAATTTCATAGTTATCCATTATAATCTGTGAAATTATATTATTTTTCCTATTTCTGCGAGTCACCCTTTCCTACCCTGTAACTATCGCTGTCAAAGTGTGTGGTAGATACTTCAAAGATGTCGCCGGCCTCTAGACATAGAATTTGGTGAGGTTCCCCCACAAAGTTTGTGATTGTATCGCCAGGTTTCAGAGTTTCCTCAATTACATCGGCATTTGCCGTGTTAATCCAGCGAAACGTAAAGAGACCGGATGTTACGTACCAAGTCTCCCTCTTTTTCATGTGAAAATGCATGCTGAATTTGGCACCCCTGTTAAAACGGAGTATCTTTCCACAGTATAGATCATTGTTCACGATTATGATCTCGCCACCCCACCCCTTTTCTACAAACGAGGTAGTAGACTTTTTGACAAGCTCCTTACCCGCTGTAATAGGCCAGAAAAGGTCAACGTTGTGTGACTTGTCATCAATATAGATATCGTAGGAAGGCTTCCCCATAAGAAGTTTATGGAATTTACAGTTCCACTTTTCCAGTTGATTAAGAGTCAGCTCGTAAAAATCAAGTTTGGACTCGGAGCCACGTGCGGTCCAGTACGTGATTGTATGAGCCTTGTCATAAAGTTCATTAACTTTTGCTATACGTTCAGCAATCGGCGTAGCATTTTGGTAACGAGCTACGGTATCTTTACAGGAGGCGTCAGTTTCACAAATTGTTCCATCAATATCAATGAAGTAATTCATTTCTATAGGATAAATAGGATGGAATGTTTAAACATAAAACCGCAGACGATAATTGTTCTCGGTGATATTATGTTAGATGTTCAAATTCACGGAAAAATAGAAAAAATGGCAAATGAGGCACCGATTCCTGTTTTACATTCGCAAACAGAGAAGAAGCAATTGGGAGGATGCGGAAACGTTTTGATGAATTTGCATGCTCTCGGGTGTAGCCGGCTGTTTATAATTTCTATGATTGGAAATGATGCGCCCGGAAAAGAGATAGAGGAAATTATCGCCACGTATCCTGAAATTGTTCCTACTTTATGTATATCTGATGCGTATTGTACGACTGTAAAGACGCGTGGATTTTCTGATAAAAAAATTATATTTCGTTATGATGTTGAGAAAAAACGAAACTTACTGGATGCTCATGTAAACTCCTGTAAAAAAGCGATCGATGTAATTCTTGCTGAGAATCGCATAGATTCCATTATTTTTTCCGACTATAACAAGGGATTTTTGAATAAGGAAATTACGCAGTACGTAATTGAACGGGCAAACGCATACGGAGTTTTTACATTTGTGGATCCAAAAACAGATTTTATTAAATACATTGGTTGTACAGTATTCAAACCAAACATAAAAGAAATGAAAGATATCTTTGGAATTGAGTACTCGTATGAAAAGTTACAGAAAATTCATGAAATAATTCAAAAACGAGTTGATTGTAAAGAAACACTTTTGACACTTTCAGAGAATGGCGTATCGTATTTGACAGATGATGGAAAACTGTTACACAAGAAAACTGTATCTACGGAAGTGCGTGATGTAACAGGTGCAGGTGATATAGTTATTTCAATAATAGCACATTATTATAAATATCTTGAAAAATCAAACTTAATTCATTTGGCAGCCTGGATGGGAACACATTCTGTAAAACATGTTGGTACGTACGTTATAAAAAAGAGCGATATACTTGAAGGATGTAAAATGATAAGAGATACAAAATTACTTACAGTTGATAATTTAATACATCTAGAAACCCCATTTGTAATTACGAACGGTTGTTTTGATATAGTGCATGAAGGTCATATAGCACTTTTCAAATATTGTAAGTCAATTGTCCCAGAGAATGGTTCGGTTATTGTGGCGCTGAATAGTGACGACTCTGTACGTAGGCTGAAGGGTTCTACCCGGCCAATTAATTCATTACAGTCACGAATAGCTCTTTTGAATCAGATAGAGTCCATAGACTGGATCGTTGTATTTGATGAAGATACTCCATACGAACTTTACAGTAAAATCAAACCTACAGTCCTTGTAAAAGGGGGTGATTATGCTGCTGATAGTCTTATTGGTAGAGAATTTTGTAAGCAAATACAAATTTTTAAATATGTTCCTGGTAAATCCACAACAGGTGTTATTGAACAAATAAGAAATTTAAAATAAAATACTCTTATTAGATATGAAATCAAAAAGAACAAGAAAACATAAAAAGAAACGAAGTATGCGTCGTAAAAAATTTAGAATGGTAGGTGGAAATAATATTAATCCTAATGTACAAACAGAACAGTGGAAAATACCAGTTATACAAAAAGTTAAAATACAGATACCACAGAACGATATTCAGCAAATAAATATGAAAATAATGAAGCCATGTAATCCAAGTATTATAGTTATAAATGATAGATATTTGATTTCATTTCGTTACACAAATACTGAAACAACCGATGGAAAAATTATACACAGAAGTGTTGGTTGTGTAACAGATGTTATACTTGGAGAGTTTAATTCAAAATTTAATATTCTTTATGATAAATTTGCTCCATTTAAACTATTTTTTCCTGAAGAATATATATTTCGTAAAGAACTACAATGTAGTGGTTTGGAAGATGGTAGATTATTTGGAACAAATAGTATTATGGGCAATTCAATGACGTACAGTGAACATGGTACTAATAATAAAATGGCACGCGTTGATTATGATTATAATACAAAATCAGTTACTAATTTAAAGAAACTTGATGCTCCAATTGCGAGTGAAAATAAAGAGTCGCAGAAAAATTGGCTACCATTTATACGGAACGGAGATGAAATGTATATTTATAAAATTAATCCCTTTATTGTATGTAAATTAAGTAATAATGAAATTGTTGTAAATTTAACTTTTACTAGTACCTTTATAAATAAAGATATACGTGGAAGTGCTTCTCCGATTTTGTGGTCTTCATCCAATATTTCTAATGAAGCTTTCCTAATGGTAGTACATTATACTGTGTGGGAGAAGCCAAAACCTGGAAAAAACTATTATCATCAATTTATGACACTTACAAAAGATTTAATACCGAGTCGTATTTCAAACCCCTTCGTATTGGCCGATGAACAGATACATTTTGTGGCTGGACTATGTGAGAGTTTGAATAAGGGAGCGTATGTTTTAACCATGGGAGTTAATGATCGTGAGGCGTGGGCTGTTGAAATTGACAAATCTACAGTTGAAGAATCATTAATAAATAAAATATAATAGAGCCCATGAGTAGATATGAAATCTAATAGAAAGACAAGAAAATACAGAAAGAAACGTAGTATACGGCGTAGAAAATATGTGGCGCGCGGTGGTAACAAAGACGAACAGCAGGATGTTGGATTTATTGTAACTAGATGTGTAATGAAACCTGAACAACAGATATTGTATCAGGATTGCTATAAAGCAATAAGAAAGTTTCATCCAGATTTAAAAATTGTGTTTATTGATGATAACTATGATAAGAATATATTAGAGGATTTTCCAATGACAAATGTAGAAATTATTCAAAGTGAATTTCCAGGTGCGGGTGAGTACCTCCCATATTATTACTTATTAAAACGTAAACTCTTTAAAAAAGCAATAATGCTACAAGATTCAATGATATTGACTACAGCAATACCATTTGATAAGGTTGATGATTTTATGTTTTTATATGAACTTGGTAGCGAGAGGGAGAGGAAATGGGATCTGGAAGAAAATCCAAATCCTGTTGAGGATTTATTAAATAAAACAAAAAAATCTGGTGAGTTAAAAGCACTTTATCATGATTTTAATAATCCTAGTTGGGTGGGTGCTTGGGGATCATGTATGGTAATTACATATGATTTTTTGACAAAAATAGAAGATACAGTTGGCATACTTATTTGGAGCACAATTCTAACTAACAGACGACTTCGAACTGCCTTAGAGAGAGCAATTGGACTTATATGTATATACGTAAAAGGAAAATCTTCACCATATAGTTTGTTTGGAGATATAGATAATATGCAGGTAATAAAAGAGCCCGGTTGGGGAAAATATACCTTGGAAATGTATTTACAGGATAAAACGCGAATTAAGGATAATATAATTAAAGTGTGGAATGGTAGAGGAGTTTAAATGTTAAAACTTGTTGAGGAAAAATATCAAATGTTGGTAAATACACCATCTGATATTTTGAACATCTTCCTACTTTAAGAAGATATGCTTCCGAGTGTGAAAGCGCAATAGAAATGGGGGTTAGACGCTGCGTTTCTAGTTGGGCTTTGGCACTAGGACTTCTTGAAAATGGCAGTAGCAAGAAATTATTAATTATGAATGATATTAATCTTTGTAATACTGAAAAGATTGAAAATGCTACTAAGGAGTGTGGTCTACAAATACAAACAATCTGGAAGAATAATTTGGAAATAGAAATTGAAAAAGATGTTGATTTGACGTTTATTGATACTTGGCATGTTTATGGTCAATTAAAGAGGGAACTTATTCGGTTTGGTCCCAAAACAAAAAAAATATTATTATGCATGATACGGAGATTGATGGAATACGCGGTGAGACTTTACGAAACATTCATAAGTATGACCCTAAAGAGCAGAGTCGTATATCCGGTATTCCGGTTAATGAAATTTTAAATGGACTACAGCCTGCAATAGATGAGTTTCTTTCTGATAACTCGGACTGGGTGTTACATGAGAAATTTACAAATAATTATGGGTTAACAATTTTAAAGCGTAGATCACTGTAGATGAGAAAAACAAGGAAGAATAAAAATTTTTTTAGAAAAAATAAACATTTACTACAATCTGCGGGGTATAATACAGTAAGCTTAGTTAATCAACACATAGTACCCAAAAACCTTGCAATAATTTTTACTGGTCGTATAAAAGGTTATACAGAAGTTAAAGATGATTTATTAAATTTAAAAAACGATAATAATGGTACTGTATTTTGTTCATTAAATAAACAAAACAAATCCGATTATATAAAAACATTCTGTGAGGCGTTTGGTGTAAAAGATGAACAAATAAATTTAGAGATCACACCGCCTACGCCAGAATACATGAATAAACATCCAAATCAAAATAATTTTTACTCTCAATGTTATCATCTAAAAAAAGCATTTAACATGTTAAAAATATATCAAAAGAATAATAATATGATATTTGATTATATTTTATATATTCGCCCAGATATGAAATGTAAGGATAAATTAAATTTTGAAAAGTTAGTAGCAAATACACTTTACATTCCAAAAAAATCAGGTGAAGATGAAGAGGCCTTAAATAATTTTGGATTAAGAGATGTACTTATATATGGAGATTTTGAGACAATGAACAAATTTTGTAGTGTGATTAATTCATTAGAAAATATTTATAGTAATCCTTTAACAAATTTTTATCCAGAATTCATTTATAAAATATTTATAGAATTAAAAAAAGTTAAGATAAAGTTATTTGTATTAAATTTTGAATTACTTATATCAAGGCATAAACATTTACCAGAGTACAATGATATAAAATAACATTGAAACTTCGTTTTCAATATTGGAGATTTATCTCCAATGTTATTTCTACTGAATTTGGTCAGAAATAAATTTTCAAGCGGAGAACTACTGACGAAATGTAATTCGTGAATTATAAAAAGGATCTGATGAGAGTGT